>JAEEGL014446396.1_pt1 | contig 32283 bp, 18 predicted proteins | sample 9134231 | NCBI WGS metagenome assembly JAEEGL01 (sample SAMN16246548, study PRJNA631951) | gut metagenome | biome: gut microbiome; feature: rumen; material: fiber-attached | host: Bos | place: Iran: Karaj | collected 2018-10 | reverse complement strand
GGTATCATCGATGTTAAGACTCTTTACGGTGTATCAAGCGTAAGAGAGACCCAGACAATCGATCTTGTCATCAAGCTTGAGGACTGGGATAAGGATAAAGAGTACGACCGTCTCGGTCTTGAAGAGGAATACACAGAGTATCTTGGCAACAAGATTGTTTGCCACAGAATTCCGATTCGTCCGGGCCGTAACCTTGCAGTAATCTGCGAGTCGGCAGCAGTTAACCACAGACAGAAGGCTATGGGCTACAATGCTGCGCAGGAGCTCTACAACAGGGTTCAGAATTCGCTTGCTCGCAAGAGAAATGAAGAAGATGATGAGTGAAACGAAGCCATGCGTATTTTCACGGAGTACATAAATTAATTCATAATGAAAAGAGGTAAACAGACATGGGAAGATATGTGTTCGGCGCAGATGTCGGAGGCACAACTGCTAAGATCGGATTGCTTACAGAGACCGGTGAGAAGGTAGATTTCTGGGAGATTCCAACCAGAACCGAGAATCACGGAGAATATATTCTTTCAGATGTGGCTGATGCTATCAGAGCCAAGATGAAAGAGAAGAATATTGAGGATACAGAAGTTGTCGGAGCAGGTATTGGTGTTCCCGGCGCTGTTAATGTTGATGGACTTTGCTATCAGGCTGTTAACCTCGGATGGACCAATTATAACGTAGTTAATGAGTTCCACTCCAAGCTTAAACTCCCTGTTAAGGCTGGTAACGATGCTAACGTTGCAGCTCTCGGCGAGGCCTGGAAGGGCGGCGGACAGGGCTATCCTAACATGCTCCTTGTAACACTTGGAACAGGTGTTGGCGGCGGAATCATCAACGAGGGCAAGATCCTCACAGGTGCTAAGGGTTCAGGCGGTGAGATCGGACATATTCACCTTGTAGATGACGAGCCAGATGCTTGCGGATGTGGCAATCATGGCTGCTTTGAGCAGTATGCAAGTGCAACAGGTGCTGTAAGACTTGCAACAAGAATCCTTGCTTCTTCCAAGGAGGACAGCTGTCTCAGAACTATGGATAAGTTTGCCTGCAAGGACATCTTTGATGCTGCCAAGGCTGGAGATAAGGTAGCAAAAGAGATTGCTGAGCGCTACGGTTATTATCTCGGAAAGGGAATTGCTATCACTGCAAGTGTAGTAAATCCTGAGATCATCGTAATCGGTGGTGGCGTATCCAAGGCAGGAGAGATGCTCTTTGATCTCTTAAAGCCAAGCTTTGAGAAATATGTATTCCCAGGCTGTAAGGATGTTAAGTTCGCACTTGCCAAGCTTGGAAATGATGCCGGAGTTTATGGCGCAGCCAAGATGCTGTTGTACTAATTGAGTGAATGGTGACTTGTTGCAGGAAAAAATACCTGATATGATCATCATCAATTGGGAGATGTTTTGAATAAAGAAATAATTGCTGCGCTTGCGCAGATAGTATCAAAAGAAAATATATTATTGGATGAACCTATGAGCAGGCACACCACGTTTAAATGTGGTGGGCCTGCAAGCTTGTTTATTAGGCCTGAATCCATGGAAGAGATAAAAGAGATTGTGAAACTGCTTGGAGAGTACGAGGAGAGTTTTTTTATCCTTGGAAATGGCAGTAATCTCCTGGTTTCTGACAAAGGTTATGACGGAACTATAATATCTCTTTCCAAATTTGACGATATACGCATCGAAGACGAAACACTTGTCTGTGCGGATGCGGGAGCAATGAATTCAGCAATCGCTGCAGTGGTCAGAGACAGCGCTCTTACAGGCTTTGAGTTTGCTGCAGGAATTCCGGGTACCATAGGCGGAGCGATGATCATGAACGCCGGGGCCTATGGCGGAGAGATGAAGGACATTACAGAGGAAGTTACTCTTTTATCATCAGACGGAGAAATTCGTACATACAGCGGCGAAGAGATGAAGTTCGGATACCGCACAAGCGCCATTAAGGGCAAAGATTTAATTGTTTTATCAGTTAAAATAAGGCTCAGTAAGGGCAGCAGGGATGAGATTGCTGGTAAGATGCAGGAGCTTGCCCTTAAGAGAAAAGAGAAGCAGCCCCTCGAATATCCAAGCGCAGGCTCAACTTTCAAGAGACCGGAAGGCTATTTTGCCGGTAAGCTTATCGAGGATGCCGGACTTCGAGGCTACAGTGTCGGCGGGGCGCAGGTTTCCGAGAAGCATTGCGGATTCGTGGTTAATAAAGGCGAAGCAACTGCTGCTGACGTATACAGACTCATTTGTGATGTGCAAGTGAAGGTGCGGGAAAGCGCCGGAGTGATGCTTGAACCTGAAGTTATCATGCTCGGAGAATTCGAGTGACAGCTAAGTTATATAGATTTTTACTTGATGGTACAGGACTTTATCCATCGAGAAATATCCCTGAAGGCTCAGAGAGGATCGAATTATGAGGTTTGTAATTGTTACAGGAATGAGTGGTGGCGGTAAAGCCACTGCCATACATATGCTCGAAGATGCAGGGTATTACTGCGTTGACAATCTGCCAGTTTCTCTTTTTGAGAAATTTGCAGAGCTCATCACAATGCCGGAAAATGAGATTGATAAGGTGGTACTTGGTATTGACACAAGAGCCGGGCAGTCATTTGAGGCTGTGGCAGGTATGATTGATTCGCTTAAAGAGCGTGGCATTCCTGTGGAAGTTCTTTTTATGGACGCAAGTGATCAGGTGCTGATCAAGCGTTATAAGGAGACGAGACGAGTTCATCCCATGAATGTCAACGACATCGGCAGCAGGATTGAGGATGGAATCGCTAAGGAGAGGGAAGTCCTCAAGGATATCAAGAAGAGAGCAGATTATGTAATTGATTCTTCCCAGCTTTTGACAAGAGAGTTAAAAGAGGAGCTGGACAGAATTTTTGTTAAGAACGAAAGCTACAATTCTCTTATGGTTACCATACTTTCTTTTGGATTCAAGTATGGAATACCGTCAGACGCGGATCTCGTGTTTGATGTGAGATTTTTGCCGAACCCATATTATATAGATGAATTGAAACACCAGACCGGAAACGACAAGGGCGTTCAGGATTATGTAAAGAGTTTTCCTGCGTGCGGAGAGTTTTTGGACAAGCTGACAGATATGCTTAAATTCCTGATACCGGGTTATGTTCAGGAAGGCAAGTACCAGCTGGTGGTTGGCATAGGTTGTACCGGAGGACAGCATAGAAGCGTTACCATCGCCAATGAGCTCTATGAGAGACTCAAGAACTCGGGCGATGATTTCGGAATCAAGTTGTCACACAGAGACGTTAGACAGGCAAGGTGAGTTATGTCATTTTCATCAGAGGTTAAGGAAGAGCTTTACAGCCATATTGGCTCCTCCAGGCATTGTCAGATCGCAGAGATAGCAGCCATCGTTGATGCAGCAGGTTTGGTAAAGGCTGATGAAAAGGGAAACTTGACGATATATCTGCAGGATGACAATACGCTGGTAATTAGAAAGTTCTTTACATTATTAAAAAAAGCATTTAATATAGGAACTAGCATTTTGGAGGGAGTTGCAGACGCCAGAGCTGAAGGCCGCATATATAGGGCGGTGCTGGCAGAGCAGAGCGCTGTTACTCAGGTTCTTGGCGCTATCAGATTGCTGGATGATAGCGGGCAGCTGAGAGATCTCCGGGATGGTGTAAGTCCTATGGTTACCAGGAACTCGTGCTGTAAACGAGCATTCCTGCGTGATTCTTTTTTGTGTTTGGGTTCCATTAGCGATCCCAATAAAGGGTATCACCTTGAATATGTCTGTGACAGGGAAGTTCAGGCACTCTTTCTAAAAGAGATGATTGAGAGCTTCGATGTAGAAGCCAGGATTGTCCGCAGGAAGAAATATTTCGTTCTGTACTTTAAAGAGGGAGCCGGCATCGTAGATCTTCTTAATATTATGGAAGCGCCGGTGAGTCTTATGAATCTTGAGAATCTCCGGATTGTCAAGGAGATGAGGAATTCCATCAACAGACGTGTCAACTGTGAGGTTGCCAACATTGCCAAGACTGTTAATGCAGCGACCAAGCAGATAGAGGATATTACATATTTAAAGGATCACTATGGCTTTGAGAATTTGCAGCCGATTCTGAGAGAGATGGCAGATACAAGGCTTGAGAATCCTGACGCTACGCTTTTGGAGCTTGGTAAGCTTCTTGATCCACCTGTAGGCAAGTCAGGAGTCAATCATAGACTACGTAAATTAAGTGACCTCGCAGATAAGATAAGAGGAAACTAGCGTTTTTGTTTTTTGTTCAGGAGGGGAATTATGATCACAAAATCTATCGAAATCAAGTTACCAAGAGGTCTTGAGGCAAGACCGGTTGCAGAGCTTGTTCAGCTTGCCAGCAAGTATGACAGCACTGTACACATTGAGGCTCAGTCCAAGAAGGTTAATGCTAAGAGCATCATGGGCATGATGACACTCAATCTTAGCACAGGCGAGAATGTTACAGTTATCGCAGAGGGATCTGACGAGGAAACAGCAGTAGCTGATATGGAGAACTTCCTTCACGGAAACAACAATTGAAATTGTAATTAATTAAAAAAAGCCCTATAAAAGGGAGGATGCCAGGTAAGCTTCCTTACCTGGCATATTATGAAAAAGTTTTTTAATTTGGTATTGTCTTAACTCATCTGACAATATTATATTAACAAGAGGATATGTCTAAAAGATGATTCTGAGTGACTATTCTTTTAATTAATTGTAAACAAATTATGAACGTTAAAATCAGGCACTATATCATTGCGATATAGTGCCTTTTAGTGTGCACAATTGCGACAATAACCAAAAATATAAAAAGTATAAACTTTTTCGAAAACATTGATAAAACCTATGTTCCTACACTGAAATAAAGTTTAAAATCAATTTTATAAATTGTGAACTTTTTTTCACAATTTATCATTAAAATATGATTAACATTATGATTGTTATTTTTATAGAATGTTAATCACTTGAACAAGAATGTTCATAATTTAGTTGAATTGGAGGAGGGGGAGTATGCTCAAAAGATTTAACAGATTGTTGGGGGGTATCATGGCTATTGCGGTTGTCGCAAGTACTCTTGGAAGTGATCTTGGTACAGCCAGAGTATTTGCGGTAGAAGAAGAGACAGAAAGTGCAATCACCATTGAGAATTTAGATGAAGCCGGAGTTGTTCAGGAAGGCCAGAATAACGGAGACCAAGAACAGCCTGCAGAAGAGGAAGGAAGTAACGACGTAATTCCTCAGGAGCAGGCTGATGAAACAGGTGCCCCGGCTGACGGAGGGAATGCTGAGCAGAATGATCAGCAGCCTGCTGGAGAAGAAGCTGCAAGTGCCGCAGGCACTGATGCAGCAGTAGCAGATTCAACAGATGCTTCAACAGATGCTTCAACAGGCACTGACGCAGCAGGTGAAGAACAGACCACTGACGATGCAGCAGCATTGGATACCACAGTTCCTGTTGAAGATTTAGAAGCAGAAGGCGAGGAAGGAACAGAGGGCGCACTTAAAGCCGGACTTCTTCGTGGAACTCCTGATGCTGCGACAACAGAAGATACAGAAGAAAAAAAGAATATCCATATCACATTCAATTTCATAGCTTCCGAGGGCGGCTCTATCAATCCTGATCAGTACACAAGTGATCTGAGCAAGGAAGAGCTTGAAGAATCTGAGGGCAACGTTATTCTTGAAAATGTTGCAACAGCTACAGCTGATGAGGAAAACGGTTTTAGATTCATTGGCTGGACAGATTCAGCTGCCGAGGATGCATCTATAATTTCTGATTCTACAAGCCTTAATATCACAAAAAACATAACAGAAAATGTAGCAGGAGATGAAGAAGAGTATAAGCTTAGCTTTGACTATTACGCTAAGTTTGAGAAGGTAGAAGTTCCGGCACTCAGATCTACACCGATCCAGCAGACAGTTACAATTAAGTATGTTGCAGCTGATGTTGATGGTGTGGCAGCAGGTTCTTTGACAAATTACGATGATTCTTATGATCTTGCTAATGAAGAGACCTACGACATAAAGGGATCAAAGGCAGAGGCAATAGGCGGCTTCCAATTTGAGAAATGGACAGTTTCTGTTAACGGCGGTGATCCAATTGACTATAGGACAGATGCTGAAATTAAACCTGAGAAACCTTCCAAAGAGACAATTGGTGAGGCAACTGAGTACAACCTCACATATACTGCTCATTTCAAGAAAGCAACAAGGGAAGTTCAGTGGTATATAAACGGCGTTAAAAAGAAGTCAACCTATGTAGAGATTGGTAAAGAGCCTTTATATGGTGGTACACCAATAAGAAAAGTAGGAAATCTTGCACTTGATTTTAAAGGTTGGACCGACGTCAAAGACTATGACAAGAATACAGCTCTTTATACCGGTTCTCTTCCTTCAGTTGAAGCAGGTGATATGAGCCCGATATGCTACTATGGCGTATTTGGTGCGCAGACATATACATATTTCCTGCTCCCTACCGGAACGGATTATACTCTTACTCCTGAAAAGTACTATATGTATGCAGGTAACGGATACGGAATCGTACCTGACGGACTTAACATTGGTAAAGAATACAGAATGTACGCAGGTGAGCATGATGTTGAGAAGTATGTAACACTTCCTTCACGTGATGATATTCTGACAGGTATCAAGACATACTTTAACGGTGAGGGTGGAAGAGCCAAATATCAGGAAAGCTGGAATATTCAGCTTACACCACACACACTCAGCTTTAATGCTTCTGCAGTAGGATACGACTACAATTATTTCTTCCAGGATCAGGCATGCTATCATGTGGATTGTTCCCTCAGCATGGAAACACCTGAGATGATTACCCTTAACTATGAGGTAACAAACTTCCCAAAGAATAAAAAATCAACATTCTTTACTGCATCAGTAAGTCATGAAGTTAATTCAACTGTAGGAATTAACAGTACAGTTGCAACGACCGGATCATTTATAACAGATGGTAATACATATCCGGTAGAAGGCGAGATCACTGATCAGGGCACAGTCAGATTCGACGGATGGTATCTGGATAATGCTTATACTGTTAAAGCTCCTGACAACTACACTGTAACAGAATCAAAGACTTTCTACGGAAGATATGTTCGCAATTATGGTGTAACTTATGTAATTGATCCAAATGAGCCAAATGCACCGGTTCCTGTTGACAGTAAGCGCTATTATGCAGGCGATACTGTTACAGTTCTTAAGGCAAAAGAAGTTGAGGATTACAAGTTCGACGGATGGTATGTTGACGGTGAGAAGATTGAGGATACGACCTTCATGATGCCTTCCAAGGATGTTGTTCTCAAGGGTAAATATATTCCTGATGTGAAGACACATACAGTTACTTACATCTGGAAAAACGAAGCAAATGAAACTCAGACTGAGGTATACAGCAAAGTTTCCCACGGCGCTGGCACACCAATAGTTGAGAAAACAGACTTTGAAGATCCGGAGGCACCTAAGGACAGCTACTTTGTTTACTGGAAAGATGATAAGGGCAAAAAAGTTACTCTTTCAGAGCTTAAGAATAAGAAAGTCTTAGAGGATGCAACTTATACAGCATATTATGAGACAAAGAAAGAGATAAACCTCACCACAGAATCTTTTACCAAGTACTATGATGCCAAGGCAATTAGTGCAAAGGTAACAGCAGACAAGGCACCTTCAAGCGGTCACAAGCTTGTAGTTAAGCTCAATGCAGAAATAACTGATAAGGGAATCACAAGAGCTCTCACTGGCAAGGACGAGAATGAAGTTACAATCACAGACGTAAGCAGAGCAAAATATATCATTGCTGACGTCAAGGTTATGAAGGGCACAGAGGATGTCACATATCAGTACGACATCAAGTACGACAAGGTTAATTACGCAACACTTGTTGTTAAGCCTATTCCGATTGTTATCGAAGCGCTCAGCGCCAAGAAAGATCTCTTTGACGGTGTAGCACTTACATGCAACCAGTACGAGGTATATCTTGATCCAAATACAGAGAGCCTGATACCGGACGCCTCAAAGAAGATTTTTAATAAAGAGATCGCGAACAACAGCTACTCAACAAGCAATAAGGAAAAGCAGAATAAGGCAGTTATTGCTGTTATCGAAGGTTCACAGCTCAAGGCTGGAACAAGTGATAATGTTGTAAAGAGCCACTCTTTTGACGAGGGATATGCAAAGGCTCAGAACTACGAAGTAAGATACATCAATGGTAAGCTAAGCGTTGGCGAGCGCAAGGATGACGACAAGATCAAAATTCTTATCAAGCCTGACGTTGAGGGCTACAAGGAAGAAACTGTTGTATATAACGGCGAGCTCCAGAGAACAGTAGCACAGCTCAACGTATCAGTTGCATCAGAGGCCTTAAAGAACAACGTTGCTGTTGACCTTCTCAAGGCTCTCAAGGATGTCCTTGGAATCTTTACTATCAAGGCATACGCAGCTGATGTTACCAAGATGATAACTTATGGTGGCATTAACTTCTACATCAGTGGCCTTAATGTTACCGGCGGAGAGGGAGTCGTGGTTGGCGATTATCCGATCATGCTTAATACCGACAACGTCAAGGTTACAATGGTTGTAGATGGAAAAGAGATTGATGTATCCAACCAGTTTGAGATTACAGTTGATACATCTGCGATAAGTGAAAAGGACGGATCAATCGGATGCCTTCACATCGTACCGGCTCCATCAACAGTAACAGCTGAGGATAAGGCAAAGAGAAAGGGCGAAGCTGATCCTAAGTTAACAGCAGTTGTAGGAGTTGAGAATCAGAAGCTCTATAACGAGGCGCTTGAAACAGTAAGTTATTCACTTTCAAGAGCAGCAGGAGAGGAAGTTGGACAGTATCCAATTACAGCAGCAGGCGTTTACAGACAGGGTAATTTCATAGTTACATATTATCCTGGAAAACTTACGATCACAGATGACTCAACAACGCCTCCTACACCTTCAGATAATCCGCCAAGTCGTTCTAACCCGCCTTCAGGAGATCCGGGCGATCCATCAACACCAGGTGATCCATCAACACCAGGTAATCCTTCAAACCAGGGCACGCCTTCAACACCACAGGCCGTTCAGGATCCGGGAGTACTTGGTGGCAGAAGAGAGACTCCTAAGCCGAACGGACAACAGGTTCTCGGTGCCAGAAGAGGCAGGACAGACGATACAAATGTTTCAGGCAGAATATTTGCACTCCTTCTTGCTGCAGCTGCAGGAGCAGCACTTATGTTTACTGGTAAAAAGAAGAAGGACAAAGAGGCCTGATCTTTACAAATCAATAATGGAATAACGAAATGAAACCCAGAGCGGAACATCAAATAGCAGATGTTCCGCTTTTTTTCTTTTTTTTTAATAATTCATTTCGTTTTGAAGCGTTTTCGTAAATTGAATAGAGTGCAAAAAAGCGATAAAATATAATTGAGGCGTAGTATAAGTCTGACAATTTACAAGTTAATTTAAGCTAAACTTAATATATGTCTAATGGCTTGAGGAGAAGATGTGCTGGACCAAAAAGGAATATCCAGGGCGGTAGTTCTTTTAACGATAATAGCCCTGGCGCTCATAATTGCAATAGCAGTGCCGTTCGTTCAAATGAAAAAAGAGAGCGTGGCAAGAGATATGGATGATCTCTATGTGCAGACCGCTGAGGATGATGCATATCTGAGGTGGGTTTTGGAGGACAAGCCTTTTGCGGCCATATATGACAGTGAGAATAAACGGTTCATCGATATGGCAACAGCGATGGAGAAAGCAACGCCCTACGGCAATTCCAAGGAACACATTGGAAAGGTGCTGTTTGTCAGGGTTAACGAGGAAGGAAAAATCTACACAGAGTGGGTAATTCAGGGAGAATAAGATGGCAAGGAAGAAAATTGGAGAACTTTTAATTGAGAAGGGCTTCATAACAGAAAACGAGTTGCAGTTCGCCCTTGATATGCAAAAGCAGACTCATGCAAAGATTGGTGAGGTTTTTGTAAGCAATCAGATTGTTTCTGCTGAAGAGCTTGCTCAGACCTTGGGAAATCAGCTGGGTGTTGAGTATGTTGACCTCTCACGAACAGCGCTTCCGGAGGAGTTATCTTCTCTTGTAAGACGCAACATAGCAAGGCAGAACCGCCTTGTGCCTGTAAAGAGGCAGCAGGATACGCTCTATGTTGCCATGGACGATCCGCTTAACTATTTTGCCCTTGATGAGGTGCGCAAAGCCACCAACCTGAAGGTTGTAGCGATGATCGCCACACCTGCATCTATAGACAGGGCTATGAATAACCTCTACGGCAATGAAAGCGCCAACAAGGCCATTGCCGACTACAGGAAGGAGCAGGGCACAGACGAAAAGAAGCAGTCTGAGGAACCGTCCTTTAGCAACTTTGACTTTGTAATCTCCTCCAGCTCCATAAGTGGCGAGGGCGAGACAGCTCCTACCATAAGGCTTGTAAACTCGATCATAGAGAGAGCCGTAATGGAGCGCGCTTCTGATATCCATTTTGAGCCCAGAGAGACCGAAATGGAAGTCAGAATGCGTATCGACGGTATCATGAGACCTATCCTCAATGTTCCAAAAGAACTGACACCGGCGGCAATCGCTCGTATAAAAACTATGTCGGGAATGGACGTTGCGGAAAAGAGAATACCTCAGGACGGACGTTTTGCAGTATCAGTCCTTGAGAAGAGCATCGACATGCGTGTGTCTACACTGCCGATTGCCTGGGGCGAAAAAGTGGTTTGCCGTCTTCTTGACAAGACGAATACAGATATTCATAAAGAGAATCTGGGACTTCGTCCTGACGATATAGAAAAATACGAAAAGCTCATCCACTACAAAAACGGCGTTATGCTGCTGGTTGGACCTACCGGTTCCGGTAAGACAACAACCATGTACGCCATGCTCAACGAGCTAAACACTCCGGATGTAAACCTCGTAACACTGGAAGATCCTATCGAGTACAACATCGACGGACTTAACCAGGTACAGATCAATCCTAAGGTCAACATGACCTTTGCCAACGGTCTTAGGGCTATTCTCAGACAGGACCCGGACATCGTATCTGTCGGTGAGATTCGAGACGGTGAGACAGCTGAGATATGCATGAGAGCAGCCCTTACCGGTAAGCTGGTTCTGAGTACAATTCATACCAATGACGCTGTCGGCGCCATCGACAGACTTGTGGATATCGGAGTTGAGCCATACCTCATTTCTGCGACACTTAGAGGCGTAGTATCACAGAGACTTGTAAGAAGGATATGTCCGTACTGCGGCGAGGAATATGAACCTACGGAATCTGAGCTCGGTTCACTTGGAATCAAGATCGAGCCCGGAGTAAGGTTCCGAAGAGGAAGAGGCTGTCAGCAGTGCTTTGACACCGGCTACAGCGGACGAATAGCTGTTTTTGAAATAATGATGATGACTCCTAAGATCAGAGACCTCATTTATACAAGGGCAGGAAGATCCGCAGTAGAAGCGGAACTAAAGAATCCGGAAAATCATTTTGTGAGCCTCAAAGAATCCGCTGCCATGCTGGTAAAGAGCGGTGTAACAACAGTATCTGAGGTACTCAGGATTACCAACGAAGGGGATTAACGCCATGATGACATTGGAACAGATGGTATTAAAAGCAAAGGAAGATAACGCATCTGATATTCACATTATATGCGGACTTCCTCCTAAATATAGAAAGAGCGGAGAACTGGAGAACATCGAGGAGACTATTGTCACTCAGGATGACTGCATGAAGGTGGCAAAAGACCTTGCAAAGACTGATGATGCTTTTAACGAGCTCATGACAACCGGAGAGCTGGACGCAGCAGCTTTTATCGCAGACAGCAGATGCCGTATCCATCTCTTTAAGCAGCAGGGAATTCCGAGTCTCGCTCTTCGTATATTATCGGAAAAGATTCCACAGCTCGACCAATTGGGACTTCCGCTGGCAGTGCTTGACCTTCCCAAGCTCCACAAGGGAATCGTCCTTGTTACGGGCGAAACGGGTTCAGGTAAATCAACGACCCTGGCAGCAATTATCGATAACATCAATCATAACTATAAAAGACACATCGTCACCCTTGAGGACCCTGTTGAGTACATTTATAAGCCTGACCTGTGTGCCATCAACCAGCGAGAAGTGGGAAAGGACACAGATAGCTTTGCTTCGGGACTTAGGGCATCTCTTCGTGAGGACCCAAACGTTATCCTCATCGGTGAGATGAGAGACAGAGATACGATTGAAACTGCCATCACGGCAGCAGAGACTGGTCATCTCGTATTTGGAACACTTCATACAGGAAGTGCTTCGGATGCAGTGGACAGAATTGTTCAGGTATTCCCTGAGGCTGCCCAGCAGCAGATAAGATTGCAGCTCTCCATGGTACTTCAGGCAGTTCTCACACAGCAGCTCATTCAGAAGAAGGGCGGCGGACGAGCATTGGCAGCAGAGTACATGGTGGTGACAGATGCCATCAGAAACCTTATCCGTACAGGAAATACTCCTCAGATCGCCAATGCAGTTGCCACAAGTGCAGATATTGGCGGACAGACCATGGACCAGGCGCTCATCATGTTGGTGAGAAAGGGACTTATCACAAGAGAAAACGCACTTCACTATGCAGTGAATAAGGACTTTGTAAATCGAAACATGATGTAACGGTAGATTATGCCCATGAGTTATGCAAGCTTTCGTGAAGTGATTCGAGTTACATCATAGTTTAGGAGGCACTATGAACAGCTACAAGTACACAGCGGTTTCTGCTTCGGGAGAAAAAATTAGTGGAATGATCGAAGCGGTGGATCAGCTGGAGGCTACAGCCAAGATCAGACAACAGTATAACGTGATCCTGTCAATCGATGAGGTAAGAGGAAAAGGCTTTGGAATGCCCGGCTTCCTCAACATCGATATAGGTGGAGCAAGGCTTGATCCAAAGGCTTTTACGCTGATGTGCAGTCAGTTTACGACCATTCTTTCTGCAGGTATTCCTATTTCCAGGGCTGTTAAGCTGATCGGTGATAAGACAACTGATAAATACTTAAAAAAGCTTCTTCAGAATGTTGCAGAGGATGTAGAAGCTGGTAGAACCATCTCGGCATCTTTTGAGGAACATGGAAGCGACCTGCTTCCGCCAACATTCTGTGAGACACTTAAGGCAGGAGAGCAGGCGGGTGACCTGGCAGGATCTTTTGAATCTTTCTACAAGCACTTTGACAAGCAGACCAAGATGGGTGCCAAGGTCAGAAGCGCAATGGCATACCCGATGTTTGTTTTGTGCATCGCTGTAGTTGTAGTAATTGTGCTGATGGTGAAGGTTGTACCTACTTTTACCTCGATATTCGAGGAGCAGGGAAGTGAACTTCCGCTACCTACCAGGATACTGATCGGAACCTCAGCTTTTATCAGCAAGTACATCCTGGTTATTGTACTCATAATCGCAGTCATTATAGTTGGATTCCTTCTATATAAGCGAACCCCGAAGGGCTCAATGAATCTGGCGAAGCTCCAGCTTAAGCTTCCTATCTTCGGAAATATTACAGAGCTTAATGCAGCGAGTCTTTTTGCCAACACACTGGCGACAATGATAGGCTCGGGACTTCCGATGACAAAAGCCGTATCCATAACCGGACAGGTCATGACCAATGAGCTATACAAAGAAAAGGTCCTGAAAATGGTGGGCAGGATAGAGGAAGGAAAAACAGTGGTCGACTCTATGAGAGAGACCGAAGTTATGCCGGATATCCTAACCGATATGGTAGGCGTCGGAGAAGAAACCGGTGAAATGAAGCATACACTCGACGTTGTGTCTCAGTATTACGACCACGAGCTTGAACAGGCGGTTCAGAAGGCAATCGCAATGCTTGAACCTGCACTACTAATTTTTATTGCCGTGATAGCAGGTTTCATCGTAATAGCTATATATATGGCAATGTTCACCATGTACGAGGGAATGTGATGACTATTTATTATGGTGTGTGTGTCGCGTTATTCGGACTGATATTCGGATCGTTTTTAAACTGCACAGCCATGCGTCTCGTGAGAGGAGAAGATTTTGTCAGGGGGAGGAGCAAGTGCCCGAAGTGTGGGCGTGAGCTAACGGCGATCGAGCTGATCCCAGTTGTGAGCTTCGTCATCCAGCGTGGAAAATGCAGGCACTGCGGGGAAAAGATATCACCAAGGTATATTGCAGCTGAAATAGCATTTGCAGTTCTTTCGCTTGGGCTATACATAAAGCTGATCCTTGGCGGAGGCCTGTTTGATGCAGAGCAGCTCCTTATCTTCTTTAGGAACTGGGGGGTTACGGGATGTCTTTTTGTGGTAACCCTAACAGACCTTGAGAGCATGGAGATATACGACGGAGTCCTGATTTTTGGGCTTCTAAACTTTTTTGCTTTTGCGATTGTACAGGCATTTCTGGGATTTGTCGGTTTTAAGTTTCTGGGATTGTCAGTTCTGTCGGGAATAGTGACAGGAGCGGTAATGCTCTTTTTAAGCCTCCTGATGGACAAGATATTAAAAAAGGACAGCCTCGGAGGGGGAGATATCAAGCTGTATGCACTTCTTGGAGTGTACCTTGGTTTTTTTGGAGCCTATGAGCTTTTAATACTCTCCTGTGTACTGGGACTTATATATGTTGGTATCAGAAAGCTCCTTGATCCATCCGCGTCAAAAGAATTTGCTTTCGGCCCTGCACTGGCATTAGCGGGCTACATACTTCTTTTGACTGAAGAATACATTACCGGATGGTATCTTTCACTTATTGGTATGTAATGACAAAAAAGCTAATGTAAAAGGCAGAATTGTCCGAAATATATACAAATAGAAACCACAAAAAGGGAACAAAGATGGCTAAGAACGAGGGAATCTTAGGAATTAGCGTAAATCATGGCAGAATCGCACTCACGATTCTGAAGAAGGGTCAGGTCAGCCGAACCCTCTGGGAAGATGCGCCTGAAAACATCGTAGACGGATGCAAGATTGTATCACGTAACCTTTTTGCGGAATTTTTACAGGATAAGCTCAAAGAAAACAAGATCAAAGCAAAAAAAGCAGCGTACATAATCGCTGATGAAGATATTTTTATAAAGAACATAACGATGCCCGTCATGACAGATGAGCAGCTAAAATACAACGTCCCCTTTGAATTTCACGATTACATCCAGGGGGAGATGAAGGATTACATATTTGATTATATCAAACGTGATGCAGGCGAGGGCGATGAGAATGCAGGTAAGCAGATAAGACTCCTTGCCTACGCTGTTCCGTTTGCAACGATTAAAGACCTTGCGGAGACCCTGGAGCTTGCAGGGCTTAAGCTCGTTAAGGCGCTTCCTGAGATCATCGCCTATGAGACACTGATAGGTACAGTGAAAAATACTGATGAAGAGCGAAGCGGAAAGTGCTTCCTGGATATCGGTCGCAGGAACATCAGGATGATCATCTTTAAGAACGGCGAGTACACTCTTTCCCACAGGATTGATGCGGGCGAGGGCCATGCGATAAATGCGATTGCTGATGAGATGAGTGTGGACCTCCATCTGGCAGCGACCTACCTTCGCAGCAATTATAACGACTGCAATAGCCTGACACCGGTTGTCAATGCCTTTAAGGACCTGTCACTTGAAGTTTTAAAGGGGCTCAACTACTACGAGATGTCCGACATGAACGCAAGGCTTGGCGAGATAATCCTGTGTGGCACAGGCGCACTGACACCACCTCTTGTTGAGATATTAAAAGAGAGAATCGATAAGAAGGTTTCCACATTGGATGAATTCTTATCTGAGTTCAATTACGATAAAGAGATCAATGTAACCTATGCTTCTCTTGGTATTCTTCTTGCAAAACAGGGTGGAATAGCCGGAGATGGCAGCTCTGCTCAGGCGGATAAGAGAAAGAAGATCAACTTTAAGGTTCTCATACCATCAATACTGGCAGCCGCAGTAATTCTCGGAGTAATTGGAAAATTCGTGGTATATGACCAGTTTTCTGTATTGGCAAGAGAAATCAGAAAATCTAATCAGCTGTATGCGCAGATTGAGGCCAAGAACCAGATAATACGGGAATCAGGTAATCTCGTAAAAGAGTACGCACACTATACATGGGATGGAATGACCGCAGAGGAGAAGGGACGTGTAAAGAGAACCGACACTGCGGCTCTTGTGGACTTTATAAGTGAACAGGGCGTGGATGTAGAGTATTACAGCCTCACCGGAACAGTCATGACCATCAACTTAAGGGCTAAGACCCTTGAAAGCGTCAGCAAGCTCCTTGAAGTCATCCAGGAGCAGGAGATAGTTGAGAGTTCTTCTGTGGTATATGCAGCTACCAAGGAAAAAGAGGTTGCTGATACGACGGACAGAGTCGTAACAATAGACAACGGAGTAGAAGCGCAGATTTACGTATATCTTGTTACTTACGAGGAAGAGGAGCAAGCGCAATGAAACTACTGACGAGGGATTTTTCTACAAAAGAAAAGATCTTTCTGGCGACTTTATTTGTGATCATAATCGTTGCCGCGTATTATCTCTTCGTTTACAGAACTGTCGATGATCAGATAAATGCGCTGAGATCGCAGAGTCAGGCACTTGAGAGTCAGCTTACGATTGTAACCGCACAGGTTGAGAGATTGCAGGCGATGTCCGAGCAGATGGGCAATGATGTGCTCAGAAGCTACATGCCTAGCTATAACTCGAGTAAAAAAGAGCTGGATTTCCTCAACGAGACTCTTGCAGAGACTGATGATTATTTGATCAACTTTACGACTATTACAAGAAACGGGGACCAGATTAACAGAGGCTACAGCCTGCAGTTCACAGCCAAGAACTACCAGCAGGCTGAAAGCATCATTGAAGCTCTGGAGGGAAGCGAAATTCGCTGCCTCATAGGGGACTATAGGATCACTCCGGTACAGGGAGGTGAGCACCTTCATCTGGGGAAGGTCCAGGTAGCGCTTAGCGGAAGCTTTTATGAGACTATGTATGATGGCGTTGCTGACAAAGAGCTCCCGGAGGACAGTGGACAGCAATAACTGAAAAGAGCTGTGATTAGGGGAAGTTATTATGAAAAAAGGATCACACACAATCATAAAAAGACTTCTAATAACAGTCGAAATAATAGCGCTCATTCTTGAAATGGGCATCGCTCCCATGACTTCTATTGCGACCATTAAGGCCAATGCGATGGAGGCTTCTGTTAAGGAGGCTTCGATTGACACGGAAGGTGCAGTACAGGAAAACAGCGTAGCAGAGGCAGTACAGGAAGCGACAAATAACGAGACCGGTGGGGATAGTGGACAGCCGGACGAAGCGACAACAGGCAGCGGCACAGAAGGTGAGCAGCAAACTGACGCAGCTACAGGTGCTACAACGACGCCCGGAAATTCCGACGCAGGGGCAGGAGCCACAACAGACCCCGGAAATCCGGATGCTGGAGCCGGAGTCACAACTGAACCCTCAAATCCAGGTGCAGCCACAGGAGCAACAACGGATCAGAGTAATCCAAATGCGGGGGCAGCAGCCACAACGGCGCCTGCAAATCAGGAGGCAGCAGCAAATGCAAGTGCCTCTTCTTCAGGCAGCGCATCAGCGGCAGCTTCAGCTTCCATAGATAGCGCAAATGCGAATGCATCAAGCGGCGCAAGCACAGATCCTACAAAGAAAGAGGAAGCAGCCGCTGCTTCAAGTGCATCCAGCGGCGCAAGTACAGAAGATGCAGCAGCAAGCGCATCCAGTGCTGAAAAGAAAGAGGAAAAGAAGGAAGAGCCAGAGTTTCTGGAAGGCGAGATTTTTGCAAATGATTCAGTAAAGCTTGTCTTTGATAAAGAAGCGGAAATTCCGGAGGGAAGCGAATTTAAGGTTGAAGAGGTTCCCTCTGATAATGAAGACTACGAAAGATTTATTAATACTGCCTACGAAAAAGCTGAGCTTGCACCCGAAATGGTTGCAGGCTTAAAAGTATTGGATCTTTCCATTGTTAAGGATGAAGAGCAGATAAATCCAAAGAGTAACGTAACTGTTGAGCTCTTGGCAGACAGTGTCTTTGGAGACAGAGCTCTTTATGCTGATGATGAAGTAAGAGTAATCCACATACACGGAGAAGATGCAGATGTCCTTGGATGTGAGGTTATATCTGATGAGGGCGGCGATGAGATAAAAGACATATCGAAGAAGGCAAATTCAATCAGCTTTAGCACGGGTTCTTTCTCCGCGTTTGTATTTATTCAGGTCCTCAAAGAGAAGAGTCTTACCGTATCAGGCGGAAGCTATGAGATCACAGCTACTTTTGACAATGCATCGGGAATCCCTGCTGGCGCCAAGCTTACAGCAACAGAGATTAAGCCGGATGAAGAACAGATAAGCAGCTATCTTGAAGAGAATCCTGAGCTTTTTGCTGACGAGGTCAAGGCCTTAGAGTCACTTAGAGCTTTTGATATCTGCTTTATAAATCCTGAGTCAAATGACGAATATCAGCCTACAAAGGGCATCCAGATTGCTATCCAGCTTTTGGATGAAGATTTGGAAGAGATCAGTGAGGAACTGGATGTCGTACATATCCATGAAGAGGAAGAGGTGCAGCCGGAGCTTATTGAAAGTGCGGTAAATGAGGGCGCAGTTGAGTTCGAGGCAGCAGCTTTCTCTGTATTCGTTGTTGTCAGAAAAGTTATTGAGAAGACACTTACAGCATCAGATGGCGAGAAATATCTGATAACTGTTGATTATGACAATACCTGCGGTATTCCGGAGGGCGCAGAGCTTGTGGTATCTGAGATTCTGCCGGGAGATGAGAGGTACGACAGATATCTTTATGAAGGTGCGGAAAAACTGGAGGTTCCTGTAGCGAAGGTAGCCTTTGCAAGGCCTTTCGATATCTCCTTTAAGAATCCGGAGACAGGCGAGGAATATCAGCCAAATAAGGATGTTAAGGTCAGCATCAAGCTCTTGTCAGTGAACTTAAGTGATGATGCCCAGATTGGGGTTGTGCACTTCGGCGATGAGACAGAAGTTATGGATGCTTCCATAAAAGAAGGCGTTGTTGAGTTCGAAACAGACGGCTTCTCAGTTTATATTGTCATCAACCATGAGGGCGGAATTGTAAATGAAGCCCGCGTAGAATTCCATTTCATAGATAGGTACACAGACGCTGAGTATTTAAACGGAATTGATATTACTCAGCCGACTACTGCTGCACCGTATAACTTCGTAAATAAAAAGACACCTAATGGCGACTATCAGATAACACAGATATTAAAGGATGGAGAATCACTTGAGCTTATTAACGACCCTTCAAATGTCAGCGTGTCAGGAGCCGAGAAGTTCTTCTACGGCTGGTATGTGGTAAATGTCGCTGATAGGACAACTGACGATACAACAGCACGTGATACAAATACCGGAAAATACACAGGTACAATCAAATTCCAGTGGCCGGCAAACCCGAATCAGATTAAGTTTGAGAGACCTATTACTATTACTAAGAATGATGACAACGGCGATGGCAAGATTACTGTCGGCGATACGATTACGTGGAATCTTAACGGCGTTATAGGCACCGGAGTTATTGATGAAGATGGTTCGGCGCATGTTTATCTTGCACCTCTTTATGAGGACTTCTTCTTCCTGAACTTCCACAGCGGACCACGTACAAGTGCAGTTTCTGCCAGCAGCTTGATGGCACGTAAGCTTGTAGTATTTGGTTCCACAACTACTTCAAATGTACGTATCGGTAATGTTATCTGCGAAAGCCCGGATCCTCAGCACAAGTTCTTCTCAGGCTGGGAGTGCGACGTTAATGGCGATGGAGTCTTTGACAGCAACACTGAATTCTTCCAAACAGTAAGACATGCTCTTGATACAGAGGGTAACCTTACAAATGAGGAAGAGAATAGTCCGGGTAGTAGTGACGGATATTATATCAATGTTACAAAGACGCAGCCTAATAATGTTTCTTACATGGATTTCTATCCTGTATTCGATGAAGCAAGATGGCTGTATTTCAACCGTGGCGTAGAAGGAAACAATGCGTCTTATGTTGGTGCGTCCTATCGTCTGACCAACGACAATCTGACTGCCGATGCTTCTTTCTACTACTTTGACAATCTTTTCTTCAAGGGCGATGATACTACACTCAGACACATCAGTACACGTCCAGGCTATGATTTCGGCGGATGGTATCTGTTTGCTGATATGAATGAGACAACAGGAGAGATACTTAACCTTACGACTCCAACTAACGTAACGGTTAACTATCTTGATACTAATGACGTAAAACAGACAACTACTCTCAATACAACAGCAATCCAGATTGTTGATGGAGCCGGTAATATTCAGGTTAGTGCCGGAACATGGTATGTAGTTGATGGCGCAACTCCTATATTCCAGAAAGCAAGCACTCCACCTGCGGGCGGAAGGAAGATCTTTGAGGTTGATTCAAGCGGAAAATTGAGATTCTATAGAGCACTTAATGACATGACCCTTACTGCTAAGTGGAACGAGCAGCAGGGTACGTATCGTGTAATCATTTGGAAACAGAAGGTTACGGATGATAAGAATGCAACGGATGCGCAGAAAACCTACGACTTTGAGATGTTCTATACAAGTGCTAAGGTGTCAACTTCTGCAGCAGTTACACTTAATAACTTCTCAGGCACTTATGTGGATTCCAGTGGTAATACGCAGACTGTTAATAATATCAATCTGCTAAACCGCACAGGAACTGATTATACCGGATTTAAGTATTCAAGGAACGACGTTGCAACTGTCGGGCAGCCTAAGCCTGATGGAACAACTGTTTATAACGTATACTATGACAGGGAAATCCATGCGCTGTATTTCTACAATGGAAGGAAAAACGGATATTATTCCAGATTAGGCGATAATCAGACTGCAAATCCAACATACGGCTGGAATGGATCCGGATTTGAACAGATAAGAGCAGGTCAGAACGGAACATGGGAAATTCATGAGTATATTCCTCAATATGATGTAGATGATACAAATGGTACATATGGTTTAGTTAATGGTAAATATGTTCCATTAAATGAAAAATATGAAGATAGGACCTATTACGAACGGGTTTCAAATCCTTCAGGAGGGAATGAATACCTGCTTGTATCACGAAACAATCAGGGAGTAGGCTTTGCCCTGGGACATAACGGAACAAGTGTTGTTAATGATGCTGTTACAGTCAGCAGCGGATCACCGGTATATATTGCTCAAGCGGAGGCTGATACAACGTCTGTTTGGACATCAACGTCTTCTACAAGTTGGTGGAATACTACTTATACCTTTAGAAATGTTCAGAATGGGACAACTTATTACATAACTAATAATGGAGGCAATCTGACTTTTTCAACTAGTAGTACTACGAGTTGGTCATGGCAGTCCAACAATAGTCGCTTGTATACAACAAGTGGAAATACTAATTATTATGTAAACTATCGTGATGACTATTCTACATTTACTCTTACTACATATGGAAGTTCAGTTTACTTCTATCAAAAGGTGACAAGTAGTACCTTTGTCGGGTATACATATGATGACAACGGTATCCCTACAGACTATACAGGAGATCATCGCTATACAAAGACGATGGTTCAAACACAAAACTGGGTTAATTATTCCGGACCACGTTTTAGATATAACAATGGACAAGGTTCAAATAACACGAACCTTGTTTACGTAATCTATGCTCTTTATGGACAGAGTATTGCCGATGAATTCCCTATTCCTGGACTTTCGGCAGGAATACGTTGGAAGCCAAGAACCAATTCTCTTGGATGGGCTCAGGTTATGGTTTATGTAGATATCATGCCTGAAGCAGATGTTGAGTTTGACAGTGATACCCAGAACTTTTCGACCAAGTATATTCACTACTATGTAGAGGTCCTTCCGGGGCAAGCGGCTACAAGAACCTATAATGGGAAGGGCTTTGTAAAACATGCTTCAGTCGGTGCAAACTATAACTATTTTACAGAAGCAGAAGACTACGTTAATATTGCAGGATTTTCAAAGAGCAATGACTACCCGCCTCAAGCGTTTGGTTCCAATGGTCAGAGCGTTTCACAGATTTGGGACTCAGGTTCATCAGCCGTGAATGTGTACTGTTACTATGTGCGTAATAAGCTGGATTTCACTTTTGACGTAAACTACCCGATTGATGCGAACCTCACATATTCAGGTGGTCAGAGCACTAACTTGACGGTACCGGGCGGAGTTTATTATGAAGCGCCGCTTGCAGGCTATGGTTCAAACAAAACTGACAACATAACTCACTGGTACTACGGAGTAGTAAACAGCACCAATACAGCGGATAACGTCCTTAAAGGCCCGGATCACTATTTATTCGGCGGATGGTATGAAGACAAGAGCTGCACACAGCCTTTTAACTTCTCATCAACCATGCCTGATGGTAACAAGATTGTTTATGCTAAGTGGACGCCTGAGAGATTTATCATAAGGATAGATCCAAATGGTGGTGAGCTTGACCATGTAAATCACGATAACTACAACAGCTTTGGTTCCGGCACGGTTACCATAAATGGTGAGACCAAGACCTATGACTTTACACAGGTTAATCCTGTTTATACAAATTATCCTCTGCCCGGCGCAGGCGTATACAACAGTAACGCACTTCAGACCTACATCAGATCAAGCTATGGTAATCAGCTTGTTCTCTATGACCCTGCACGCAGATTTGTGGCCATGACTGATACCGTGGCGAATAAATATGTGGCCGATGGAAATACCGCTTACTATTATGTTAACTATCAGTGGTTAGAGACAGATGGTGCATCAGGTATCCACAACGATGTAAGAAGTGCCCTGTATCTCACAAGTACTGAACTCGATCACTTCTACGACCTGTACAGAAACGTTGTAACACTTTCCTTGGGTAATTACGCTTCTTCCAACAAGGGCATGGAACTTCTGGATGAGGATACCTGGAAGAACATGTATGTAGCAAAGAACTCAAGTGGAAACTTTGAGAGATACCGCCCTTTGAATACCAATGAGAATTGGATATTCCAAGGCTGGTATAAGACTCCTATAAATGATGATGGTACATACGGAACAGAGGATAGCGTTCCATATAATCCCAATGACCCTGTAACCGGAGCTTTCAAGCTGACAGCACACTGGCGCCTTGATGGTGGTTACACAATTGAGTATGTTCCAAACTATAATCTGGACGGCGATTGGATCAACGGAACCATGGAAACCTGGGTTGATCCTGCGGTCAATAATCTGACATACGCTGATGGCGCAGCAACTGAAATTTATAAGGCTCCTACAGGTCTTACCAAGAATGGTATCCCTGTAACGGATGACTCAGTAATTTTCCGTGGATGGGCCCTTGTCAGCAAAGAAAACACTGCACAGGGACCTGTATATACACCACTTGAAGTAGATGGGGATGGCAATATCAGCCACTTCTACTCTCCAAGTGATGACTATATAGTTAATTCTGCTGTGGCAGATATTGATAACTGTTACATATATTTCCAGGCTATTTATCAGTGGAAAGCAAGCTCTGACAGAAGACCCGGAGTTACAAACCTGACACTTGATGCCAATACCGGATATATAAATACGGCAGCAGGTTCGACACTTCCGCCGTTTAAGTATCCCGGAGTGCATGCAATCAATACTGTTGACCACTTGGACGGAGAGGGTCACCCTACACAGATTCTGTTCGGTGATATCCAGACAAGTGCTGCTATTCATCTCTATCAATATGCGACAGAGCTCACAAGAGCTGCGGATAATACGCCGATAACTGATGCGCATCAGTTCTTTAAGCATCCAAACGGATATTTCCTCCTCGGCTTTGATAGTGATGCAACTGAAGGAGATTACCTTGCGGATTACCCTGCTGATAGCGTAATCGCCGTTACAAGAAATGACCATAAGACTGTCTACGCAGTATGGGAGCCAATGGTTTATGTGACATTTACGAATAATACTAATGTCACAGCTCATGATGTAACTTTCGGTATCGATACTACAGATAATTCGGCACTTCAGGTCATAAACGTAGTGGATGGAATGTATGAAAGACACGCACTTTCTGAATACAGCTCTATTACCCTTAGAAATGGCGAGTCTATAACGCTTGCATTCCCTAATGGCGCAGAGAAATCCATCATAATTTCCGGAACCAATAATCTGGGAGTTGGTAAAAAACTGATCTGGAACAGCTCACTTGACCTTGAGAACACAGACGGGACAACCACGCATTATGGTACAAATACAACCGGAATAAGTGAAACAGGATCAGTAGTTACATACAGTCACACGGTAGATGGTAGTACTCACAGCCATGACCTTGTAAGCGGTATGGTTAATAACACCAGAAAGTTCAACTTTACTGAGACCATGATCGTAAACAGGAATGCGCTTGAGATTACATTTACCGCTGCTAATTATGACTATGCACTTCTTTTGTCAGATAACTTTACAGGCGGCGGAACCCAGGAATTTGACTACTCTCTTGCACAGATCCAGCCTGAAAACGGAGTTCCAAAGACGCAGCTTCTTCCTATTACAAGTACGCGAATCGGATACTCATTTATAGGATGGGCTTATGATCCTAATGCTACAACAGCAGACTTCTCAGATACCAGTCCGGCAGGCAGCCCATGGACAATTCCTGACCTAAATAAAGACACTGGCTTCTTTGTTGGTGCCGTTGATATGGACGGAGTTATGGTAAAGACTCTCTATGCCGTATGGGTGACAAGGACAGATGCTATTTATGTATACAAGGAAGTTCCCGAACCCGGCAATACCAAGCAGCCATTCACGTTTACTGTCAGGATTGAAGGAGATTATGTATATAAAGGGACTCCTCATCACTTTGACAAGTCGGGAGACGTTAAGATTATTCATGGCGAGTACATTAAGCTCAGCTACGCGAACAATAATCCAACCAATCCAAATGTTACTGAAACTGCTGTTATGCAAGCCGTTATAGAAGTATTTACTCCGGTAACGAATCCGGATGGAACGACTTCATACGTTGAGGATACTAATCGCCATGACATGGTAATTTTTAATCAGTCGTATGGACCGGGAGATTCTACTAACCACTTTGCTAATCTGAACCTCTCGGTTACGGAAGTTGCAACGACTTACTATGACACGAAGGTTACCTTGTCAGCTGAGAATGAAGATCAGTCCATCATGGTTGGAACCAATAAGTACAACAGGAATCAGCTTCCAAAGACTGTTGATACTAATACTGTTTCCTGGGTTAACACTTCTGTCGGCGGAACCATTGTCTTTACTAATGAGAGACAAAAATACAACGTTAAGGTTTCCAAGAGACTTGAGAGCAACACAACTGCCCAGTCGATATTTGGATACACGGCATCCTATACAGAGACTTATATGAACCTGGCGGGAGTGACAGTCACAAACACCAAGAATTTGGATGCATTCAATGTAACAAGCGGAAGTTCTCATACACTTACTGAAATTCCGGCAGGTGTAAGACTTACGATTAAAGAAGATACGGATTCAAATAACAACTATAAGATTTATAGTTCTGTGGACGGGGCAGCGGAGACAGAAAGCGATACTTGCACCTCATTTATCGTAGGAAATAATCCTGCGAACAGTTCGACCAAGACACATACTGTTGCATTCAGGAACGTTTTAAAGTCATACCCTGTTACCTTTAAGCTGGTGGATCAGAACGGAAATACCACGATAAATGGTATGTTCGCACTGTCTTCGTCTATCGGATCTCTGGGTTCGAGTCTTTATGCCAGAGCAAATAGCGTTACTCCACCGCCGGGAGTATTCTACACCAGCAACAAGTTCTGGTGTGGCTCCTATACTCTTACGCAGACCTCTGTTCAGTCCAAGTATTTTGGACTTAACGGAGGTGTGACCCTCACTGTAACAGGAAACGGAATTACAAGTAATGACGAGAATGTCACAATTTCAGGCAATGCTACAGCCGGATATGTGGTAACGGTAAGGAACTGGCTGACGGTAGATATCAAGGTTAAGTCAGGACTGCTTGACCCGATGATCAACCAGCGAACCTTCGTGTATTACGCAACTTATAAGCTGAATGGTAAAAAATATGATCTCAATAGAAAGAAGCTTAATGACGGCGATACACCGGCTCAGTTTGCCCTTACAGCTTACAGTACAAGCGACGGAAGCGTGGACAATGCTCAGGTTCCCAAGACTATATCTATTCCTGTGGGAGCAACGGAACTGACCATCTGGGAGGATACGACGAAGGAGACAGTTGCACCGGATACCATCGGAACGACGTATGACACCTACGTTCAGTACAAGAGTACTCCATGGGTTCAGGCAAATACCTATATTTACTCGGTTGCAATTGCGACCACTCATGAGAATGACGAGATTACTTTCAAGAATGTAAAGAAGACCGTCAAGATTAAGGTAAAGAAAGTAATGGAGACGGAAGAAAAAACGGATGTCTTTAACTTTACAGCGACGCTTCTTTACGGAAATATGCCAATAAAAGGGTATCCGATCTATGACCGCTATAATACACCGAATAATCTGGATGACGATGATAAGACGGATGCGAACCTTGGAACTTATGGATTTACGTTAGGTCACAATGGGGAGATCATCCTCAGTGTTCCTGTTGGTGTTAGAGTCCTGCTTCAGGAGGCAAGTGCTGTAGGTCATACTGATGACTCTGCTTACATGGATCTATATGCGACAACAGTTGAAGTATTGAAGGCCTCAGATAGCTCAACTTATACCGGCACAACACTATTTGATGAGGATACGAGACTATTTGAAATTGTGGCTGCACCAAGTACTAACCTTAACGTGACCTTTACCAACGCTGAAGGCAGCAAGGAAGTCTACTTCATGAAGCTCGACGGTTACGGTAATGCACTTGCAGGTGCTGATTTCGCACTGTATGACACCTATGCACATGCGCACAATCACGGTACTACGGGACTTGTTGATATCAAGGTGAACTCGACCAAGGTTAAGAAGGTTACTTCGAAGGCTACGCTTGATACCACTACCCACGTGGATGCGACTACTCATGAGCCTATACCTTTCAACGTATCTTTCAAGGTAAAATTTGGCGTCTACTACATGATCGAGAGTAATCAGGTAACCGGTTACAAGAAGAATGAAAACATCTATCGCGTAGTAGTCGGAAGAAAGGGAACGATTGTACAGACCATCCAGCTTCCTACGGATAAAGAATTCATTATCAACCTATGCGAGGATGCTACTACTGTGAAGACTGATCCGGATATACCTAAGTACGGAATCATCAATATCAACGAGCACAAGCGAAATGTAGTGCTTAAGAAAGTTAATGGTTCAGATAACGACAAGGCAATTTCCGGAGCGGTGCTTAATGTTTACTACGTAGATAAGACCAAAATGGAGCTTACCACAGCTAACCTGGATGCTTCAGATAACTTCGGTGAATTCTTCGCAGGAAAGCTTCCGTACGGTAAATACTACCTGCATGAGACCAGCAACGGTAGCTCAGCAGTTGATACCTGGTACGAGCTGGTGGTAGACAAAGAAGATATTGATGGCGCGAAGCTTAATCCGCTTGCCGAAGAACCATGATGTAGATATTACAAACGCCCAAAGAAGGAGCGATGTTTATGAAAAACAAAATAATGAATAAACTTCGCTCCAATAAGGGGGCGTCGATAACATTTGGATTATTGCTTTTCCTCGTATGTGCAATCCTTTGCTCAGTCATCATCGCTGCAGCATCTGCAAATGCAGGTCGTTTAACAAAGCTTGCGGACTCGGAGCAGAAGTACTTTGCAGTTATGAGTGCAGCGGAGCTGTTAAAGGATGAGTTTAAAAAGTATCCGAAGGTATCGATTGTTGAAGTGAAAAGAACGGTTACTGAAACAGTGTGCACATCCAGCTCGCAAGGTACTCCTACACAAAAGTCTTTAGTTAATGAAGTGTATCTTGTTCCGCTGACTCCGACTAAAACAGCGGATCAGATTACTGAAGCGGCAGATTTTACACCTGCCAATAAAGTTGACGATTCGAGTCTCGTGATTGATTCGATTCAAAAAGACGCAGCCAGGAGATATTACCTTAGCACTGTATCATCAGGACTTCCTTTTTCCAGAAACCTGCATGTCACACCATCATTGGATACAGCACTTACTGTTGATGCTGCAGAGACAATTGACACCGAGGGCAACATCACGATAATCCTTACAAATGCATCAGGCGATACGCAGACCATGGTGCTGATGTTTGGCGCCGACAGGCTCATAACAAACAGAAGTGAAACGGTGAGCGAGGCATCAGAGCCTGACAGTCACGGTCAATACACAGTGACTACAACAACGACGGAGATGACTTTCACCACTCTGAACTGGGAACTTGGAGGCAAGGAACAGGATATTTGAGGAGCCGGATATGTTAGAAAAACTTAGAAACAAACTAAATAGCCATTCCGGTGAATCTATTTCCGAAACGCTGGTAGCTCTGTTAATTGCAGCCCTTGCAATGGTTATGCTGGCTGGAGCGATAGGGGCTGCTTCGACCATCATACTCGGCAGCAGGAAAAAGATGAAGGACTATTACGACAGCAATGCGGGGATAGTTTCCATGAGTTCAAGCGAAACTGCAAGCGGCACCATAACAATCACAGATGATTCGACTTCGGGTAAGATAACAATTACACCAATTAATGTCACCTTTTACAAGAACGAGACCTTTAACCAGAAGACAGTAGTTTCGTATAAGGAGAATTAGTGATAGATGAGCATTAAAGCCGGGATCAGACAAAAACTGAATAAAAGAGGTTTTTCCCTGGCGGAGATGCTGCTTGCGATGCTGATAATGCTGCTGGTATCGCTTATCATGGCATCAGGCATTCCGGCAGTCAAAAATGCCTATGAAAAGGTTGTGGTCGCAGCCAATGCTGATGTGTATTTATCGACAACTGTTACAGCGCTTCGCAATGAGCTAGCAACGGCTAAGGATATAAAAGTAAACGGTGATTCCATTTCTTTTTATCATCTGGCAAGAGGCGCGGTTTCCAAGATTGAGAAGGATTCAGGCAATAATAACCAGATAAGTATTCAGCGCTATGCTGACAGTACAGAGCTTGAGGGCATTAGTTTAATTGAACCTACGTCAACACCGACTAAGCCGCTCACCTCAGATCCGATTCCGCTTGTGATCGTTGGGTCTGAGCTGGGAAGCTGGGACGATCTGTACGTTACATATGACTCAGTTAGCTACTCCGGGGGAATCATTACTTTTACTAATTTAGCAGTTAAGAGGAAATCGGGAGGTAATGACCCGGCTTCCATCAGTAGTTTTAAGATCCGGGTGATATCATCATCCAATTAACCAGGAGGCTTTGGGAGAGGATTTGCTATGAAAAAACTGAAAAACACAAGAGGTTTTACAATGGCGGAACTTCTTATAGTTGTCGCCATCATAGGAATTCTTAGTGGGGTATCCTTTATATCCGTTCAGAAATATCAGCGTTCACTTGGGCAGGTGGAGCGTGACGGTATAGCAAAGGAGATATTTGTTGCTGCGCAAAATCACCTGACAGCCGCCTATGGCGCTTCCTATTACGGACTTGATGTGACGAGTAACCTGGCAAGCGGAAAGGCTTTTGGCTACAAGCCTGATGGAGCGGATTATTACTATTTTGTTGTAAATAACGGTGAAACAGGCATTGCAAGTCCTAACGTATTTGAGCAGATGCTCCCCTTTGGCGCGATTGACGAGACAGTCCGCAAAGGAGGGAGCTTCATCATCAGGTATAACAAGGATGTTGGCCTTGTTCTGGATGTCTTTTACTGCTCCACAAGTGGCGTACATACAGAGTACAATCATTCTCTTGCGCAGAGTGACTTAAACACTGTCCTGGGACTTAGGGATTCCAAGTCCGGCAGGCAGAACTGGGATGGTTCAATCCTCGGCTTCTGTAAGGGAATCGATGATCTTGTGATACAAAATACTGCTCCAACCTTAAGCCTCGAGGCTCCATCAATAAAGATCGTAAACAAAGAGATGCTTTATGTTGAAGTCACAGACCCGAATTATAACAAAATAACTTCCTCGCGATACAACCTAAAGCTCATTATTTCGGGAAAAGACAGCACGGCACAAAAGGTCTATGTCCTCGATTTCAACGCTGCAGGAAATAACCGTATTTCTTTTGATTCGATCAGCAAGACATACACAGTAGTACTTGATGATATTACTTCAAACGGCAGGAGCTTCGGATGGATTCAGGCAGACAACGGGGCTTTTAAATGGGGTGAAGACGTTGAGATATATGCGGTTGCATTCAGCAGCACAGAAATTTCAAATATCGCCTACAGCACCACGGGTACGACAAATAGTCTGTTTGAAAGAATAAATGACGGAAAAGACACTGCTTATATAGAGAATATCAGGCATTTAGAGAACCTTGATAAAGAGATTTCCTGTAAGTACAACACGACTTCGGTCGGCATAAGTAGCGCGGAGCAGACAAGTAATCTTAGTTGGACAGATTTCCAGACCGCGATAAACGGATCGCCACTAAATGCTTCCGGAGTTACATCAATCTTTTACACACCATCCGGCGGAGGTAGCCTTGTCAGCAACACGACTACCGGATACTACAAGCCCGTTAGCCCTAATTACTCCCTGAGCTACGATGGGAAAAACTACAACGTTTCTGATATTAAGGTTACAGGCTTTGCAGATGCAGGATTTTTTGGAAAGACGACGTCGGTTTCTGCGATAAGCAATTTGGAACTGATAGATTTTGATATTACCGGAACGGCTACAGCTGGGGCACTTGCAGGTGACATCAGCGGATGTGCTGTTACAAATGTTCTTGCAAGAAACAGCTCCGATGTAGGTACAGTGAGCGTTACAGCCCCTGTTGCCGGTGGACTTATTGGTAATTACGGAGGTGGAACTCTTTCCTACAGCGCAGCAGCTCTTATTGTGAGTGGAAGTTCAAAAGCAGGAGGCCTTGCAGGTAGCGCAGGCGGCACTATCACAGCATGCTACAGCGGCGGACATACAAAGGATGGCTCGTATAAAAAGTGGGTTACACCTGTAGGCTCTAATCCATATGATGTGACAAGTGACTCCGGTAGCGGTATTGCAGGAGGTCTTATCGGAGAATCTAGTGCCACTATAACAAACAGTTACTCGACCTGTTCCGTTTCAGGTGCCACAGCAGGAGGCTTTATCGGATCTGCTACGGGAGGTTCAGTTACGGGCTCCTACTGCACAGGACTTATAGGACCAGTAACTTCCCCTATTACGACAGCAACTACAAGTAAATTTGCTTTTATCGGAAGCGGAACGCCAACATTGTCAGGAAACTACTATTACAGCGTAGTTAATGAATGGACTGATGCTACGGACAGCAATTATGTAACAGACCTTGATCCGGTTAACGGCTATGATGAAGAGAATGATCAGGCGCTGGTCAAGGCGTTGGATTATGACCTTACTACTTTAAAAGGTTTTGTAAGCAAAGTAAATGACGCAAGAGCCTATGACCCATGGCTCGTGCAGTACTATGAAAAGAAGTATTACCTGAAAACAGTGAAAGCCCTTGGCAGCACACCGCCGGAGACTACGTATTTTGTAAATACGCATTACGGCGACTGGCCTGCACCGGAAACACTGGTTGTGAACTGAGGGCTGAATTGAGTTTGCTTGAGAATTTAGGTTTGAGGAGGAAGGACGTACGTGGAAAACAACTACTTAGAAGATGTCATTACTTCATACACTTTTGACTACAAGTACGCAGGGTGGCCTGAGCTTAACGAGGATATTCTTCAGAATGAGAATACTCCGCCGGAAGTGCTTGATAAGCTTTATGAGGACAACAAGTCGAATCCTCGTATTCTGCGCGGAATCTCAACACATCCCAGGGCTTCGCAGGCTCTTTTGAAGACTCTGTCAGCAGACATCAATGATTCAGTTCGTTGGGGAGTAGCAGATAATACCGCCACGATACCGGATATATTGGAAATCCTTTCAATTGATTCGGTGCCGATCATTAGATATCGTGTTGCCAAAAACCCGCAGACACCCGTGAGAATCCTGCAGAGGCTTGCAGGTGACGATGCAGTCATGGTGCGTGAAGGCGTTGCTTCCAATACGGGAACTCCACCGGAAGCTCTTTTGAAACTGGCAGACTACCCAGATGATACCGTAAGACTGGCGGTTGCTGAAAATAAAAACACATCGGCAGATATTCTTGAAAAGCTTGCAAATGATCCAAATGATGATGTGAGAACGGCAGTTGCTAAGAGCCCGAATGTTGGTGCATCGGTTCTTACAAAGCTTGC
>JAEEGL016567218.1_pt1 | contig 32284 bp, 23 predicted proteins | sample 9134231 | NCBI WGS metagenome assembly JAEEGL01 (sample SAMN16246548, study PRJNA631951) | gut metagenome | biome: gut microbiome; feature: rumen; material: fiber-attached | host: Bos | place: Iran: Karaj | collected 2018-10 | reverse complement strand
CGTCGCGCCGCTTTACGACGTGAAAACGGCGTTTTATATGCACGCGGCGGAAATATACGCAATAACGGTCGCCGCGATCGCCGGTATCGCGCTTCTTATCGTTGCGCTTTCTGCGAAAGGCAAAGCCGAAGCGTATGAAAAGATCACCGAAAAAGTCGCTTCACACGTATTTTTCGAGATCAAATGGGCGCTTTTCGCGGGCGTTTCGATTTCTTTGATCTATCTTATCTGGCGTTTTTCGCCGTCCGGCAAGCTGTCGCTTGAATCGTCTCTTTTTATCGCCGCGCTTCTGTGGTTCTTGGTGTTCGGTATCAGGCTGTTCGCGACCGATCTAAAGCGAGCGGGAGCCGGAGCGTATTTCAAAAATACGTTTCCCGTATGGGCGATACGGTTTACCGGGGCGGCGTTTTCAAAAAAACGGCCTTTCCGCAGGCTTGCCGTAAGCGCGGCGGCATACGCCGTTCTCTGTATCGTCTCGTTTTGCGTCGCCGTGCTCGGGGCGCTTCTCGGCGGCTCGGTATGGTTCGGCGCCGCCGGCGTACTGCTGTTCATCGCGTCGACAGCCGGGTATTTTATCGCGGTCACGCCGCTGATAAACGATCTTGAAAAATTCACCGACAAGCTTTATACGCTGTCCGAAAACGGCGAGACAGGCGGTATCGGACTGCCGTTGACTTCCGACGCGCGCCCGCTCGATCTCGCGCTCGACAACGTAGAAGACGCCTGCCGCTCGAACGCCGAAAAGGCGCTTGCGGAAGAGAAGACGAAAGTCGAGCTGATAACGAACGTGTCGCACGATCTCAAAACTCCGCTGACTTCGATAATATCGTATACCGAGCTGCTCTCGCAGACCGAAGGCCTCGGCGACGAAGCGAAGGACTATTTGCAGATCATAACGAAAAAAGAGCAGAAGCTCAAAAAACTGATCGACGACCTGTTCGAGCTGTCCAAGGCTTCGGGTGAAGGCGTCGTAACGGAGCTTTCAAAAATCGACTTTGCGATGCTTATAAAACAACAGCTTTCGTATTATGAAGACGCGATAAATTCCTCGTCTCTCGTTTTCATAACCGACATCCCGGATGAAAGCGTGTTTATAAACGCCGACGGCGCCAGACTTCATAACGTGATAGACAATCTTATAAACAACGCGCTCAAATACTCCATGCCCGGCTCGCGCGTATACGCGGAGCTGTGCAAACGGGACGGAAAAGCGTGCTTCGAAATGAAGAATGTTTCAAAGGATAAGCTCGGCTCCGACGTGACGCGGTTCACCGAGCGGTTCGTCCGCGGCGACGAGTCGCGCTCCGAAGAGGGCAGCGGCCTCGGTCTTGCGATAGCGAAGACTTATACGGAGCTGTGCGGCGGCACGTTCGGGATCTCAGCCGACGGCGACCTGTTCAAAGCGACCCTGTCGTTTGATATAATCAGCTGAAATATTTAATAAAAGTTAACAATGAGGTGGTTTTAAAACAACAATCACCTCGTTTTTTATTGTATAATATATCAGATAAATATAAATTGAAAGGGCAGAATAATGCTTGAACTGAAAGATCTGTCATTTTCCGTCACGATAGACGGGCAGAGAAAAGACATCATAAAAAACATAAATCTGAACATTCCGAAAAGCAGTCTCGTCGTAATAACGGGACCGAACGGCGGCGGCAAATCGACGACCGCCAAGCTGATAATGGGCATCGAGAGAGCCACCGGCGGCAGCATCGTTTTCAACGGCGAAGACATAACCGGAAAGAGCGTGACCGAGAGGGCGAAACTCGGCATCGGCTTCGCGTTTCAGCAGCCGGTCAGATTCAAGGGGATAAAAGTCCTCGACCTGCTTCGCATCGCGTCGGGCAAACGCCTGTCGACCGTCGGTGCGTGTCAGTATCTGTCCGAGGTCGGGCTCTGCGCGAGAGACTATATAGGCAGAGAGATCAATTCGAGCCTTTCGGGCGGCGAGCTCAAACGTATCGAGATAGCGACGGTGCTCGCAAGGAACCCTCAGCTTTCGATCTTCGACGAACCCGAAGCCGGCATCGACCTTTGGAGCTTCCAGAATCTGATCGAAGCGTTTTCGAGAATGAGAAAGACGGTCAAAGACAGCTCGATTCTCATAATCTCCCATCAGGAGCGGATACTTGAGATAGCCGACGAGATAGTCGTCATCAAAGACGGCACGGTGGACAGGCACGGAAAAAGAGAAGAGATACTGCCGCACATAATCGGCACTTCATCGGCCGTTACCGAATGCAGAGCCGCCGATAAGAAAGGAGACTGACCATGCAGCTTGACGAGATACAAAAGAGACTTCTGCTCGAGGTCGCCGATCTTCACAGCGTGCCCGAAGGCGCGTACAATATCAGAGCGAACGGCGCGTCGGCAGGCAGGCAGTCGACCGAAAATATCGAGATCGTGCCCAAAACCGACGTGAGCGGGCTTGAGATACGTATAAAACCCGGCACCAGAAACGAGAGCGTCCATATTCCCGTAGTCATGACCGAGAGCGGACTTAAAGAAGTCGTATACAACGATTTTTATATCGGCGACGACTGCGACGTCGTAATAGTCGCCGGATGCGGCATCGACAACTGCGGCAGACAGGATTCTCAGCACGACGGCGTACACCGCTTTTTCGTAGGTAAGAACGCGAAGATCAAATACGTCGAAAAGCATTACGGCTCGGGTTCCGGCGAAGGTAAGCGCATACTAAATCCCGTGACAGAGGTCTATCAGAAAGAAAACAGCTCCGTCACGATGGAAATGGTGCAGATAAAAGGCGTGGACGATACCGAGCGCATGACGAAAGCAGTGCTTGAAGAGGGCGCGAAGCTCGTGGTAAGAGAACGCCTTATGACGCACGCGGAGCAGAGAGCGATCAGCGCCTATTCTGTCGAACTGAACGGCAAAAAATCGAGCGCGGACGTAGTGTCGCGCTCCGTCGCCCGCGACGACTCGTATCAGAAATTTGACGCGAAGATCATAGGCAACGCCGCTTGCCACGGCCATACCGAATGCGATTCAATAATCATGGATCACGGCAGGATCTTAGCCGTACCGGGTCTTGAAGCGAACGACATCGACGCCGAACTCGTTCACGAGGCGGCTATCGGCAAGATCGCCGGCGAGCAGATAATCAAGCTTATGACTCTCGGACTTACCGAAAGCGAAGCCGAAGAGCAGATAATAAACGGATTTTTACAGTAAAAGGCGTAAAAATATGACAAATACAGATAAAACGGCGCTGAAACTCGCGTTATTTACGGTTCCCTTCAATACGCTCCTTGCAGCCGCGGATATTTTATACGCGAACAAAGTGACAGACAATACGGTCCATTGGCTGGCCGTTGCCGCGATATTCGTTATTTTCATCCCTCTGTTTTTTCTGATAAAACGCGAAACCGACCGTCCGTATCTGTATAACGTACTGACTTTCGCCGCTCATACGGTGTTGGCGGCGGCGTCGGCTTTCATACTGTATACCGTCTTTTTCGGCGGATGGGAGGTTTTTCAGTTTATATTCACCGCCGCCGCGTCGGAAATATACCTTTTCATCCTGCTTCTGACCGATATGATAATAACATACGTCAAAAGCAAACGTTGAAGAAAAATCAAAACACACCTTCGGGAATAAAAAAAGAGATCAGCCGCAAAAGCCCGACCGTCATAAGGATGTTTTTCACCACGTGTCAGCGTGGTGAGTAAGCGCGCACTAAACAAAAGCAGACTGAAAACAAAATCAGTCTGCTTTTTCGTATTCAGCCGGTATAATAAAGCTAATGAAGACGGCAGCTTCGCTGCCTGATGAAGACGTCGGCAAAGCCGACTGATGAAGACGTTCGCTTCGCTCACTAATGAAGCGAAGTCGCCCCCGTCATTCATTAGTCCCGCAGGGACGTCTTCATCAGCGAAGCGTCTTCATTTCTTCATCAGCCCTCGCAGAGGGCGACTTCATTTCGGCGCGGCAAAGATTATGCAAAATACTTCCTTATCACGCCGCGCCGAACGCGGCTGATCGTTTTTTATCTTTGGTTTTCGTTTTTGTTCATCGTATCGACCGGCATCAGGTTCACGAGCCGCAATAGCGGTACCGCGACCGAAACGGCGGTGATGAGCAGAGCCGTGATTATGAGCATCGGTATGATATACGGCGTGAGTATGAAAGCGAAGTACGAGAACGTATAATCGGCGGATACCATGGCGTTCAGAAGCGGAAACGCTGCGAACAGAAGTATCACCGTTATCAAAAGCGATATCGCCGTTATTATAAGACCTTCTATACCGAACGCCTTGAACGTATCGACCCCTCTCGCACCCATGCCGCGCAGTATGCCGATATTCCTGCCCTCGATCTTTACCGTCGCCGATATGAAGAAGTAGAGAAGCAGAGCCGATACCGCCGCCATGAGCAGCAGCAGCCTCGTCAGATGCTCGGACAGTTTGCCGAGATTGCCCGAAAAGCTCCTGTACTCGCTTACGAACGGAGCGTAGACCGACGCGCCCAGGCTGTCGAGAGCTGAGATCAGAGAAGAAACGGATCTTTCGTTCGTTCCGAACCCGACGATCAGTTTTTTCGGGCTTATCTCGTCTTTCATGAACTTTCTGCTGTCTTCTTCATCGACGTATATGGACTTGTCGTAGCCTTCGACGACCGCGGCGATCTTCATTTCGCCGTATATGACGCTCGCCTCCGAACCGTAAACCCCGATCCCCGTTTTGTGATTGAGAGTCGCGGTGAACTTTTCGTTATTGAACGCGTTTACGGCTTCCGTCATGAACCTGTCGTCGCCGAACAGACTGAGGTAAACGGCGCGGTCGATATATATACCGCCTTTGCCGGACTCGAATTCGGCGAATTTCGAGGGCGCGGCGGATATGCTTCTTATCAGCACGTCCGTCGGCGTGCGCGGCCCTTCGGTAAACGTCAGATAACCGAAAGCGTGACCGGTCTCGGCAAGCCTGTCGACGAAACCCGTCTTCACGTAAAGCAGACCGTCTTTGTTTTCAAGGTCGTACTTATAAGCCGTGACCTCGTCGTCGTAAAAGCCTCCGTAGTCGTTGAACAGATCAAGACCGTATATCGCGTCCTGCACGATGTGTTCGTATCTTTCGGTATCCGACGCGATGATGCCCGTGACGGTCAGTTCCTTGTCGCTTACCGTCAGTTTTTTGCCGACGATGCCGCTCACCTCAACGACGGGGTAATACAGCAGTTTATCCGTGAAATACTTTGCGGCGACCTCCGATATAACGACGCCGTTCTCGTCTTCGGGCATTTTGCCGTATTTGAGCTCAAGACCGATCTTGTCGGGCGAATCTGTCTCGACGATTCCGTAAAAGTTTTCAAATACTGCAGGCACGTCGGTCAGACCGGAGTGAGATTCCGCGAAAGGCGACGTTACTTTTTCCGCGTCGGTCGGCACTCGCCCGTCCTTATTTTCGATCACCGGTATAAACGAGCCCGTGTATACTTTTACTACCGTGTCCGTATGCGCCGAAAGCCGGCTGACGTCGTCGTCGCTGAATACCGTATCGGACAGAAAATCAGCGGTTTTGGTGACCGCGGCGTAACGGATGCCGTCCGCGACTATCGTTTTTGTTATCGCGCGCGATACGTCATACGCCTGAAACGATGCGACGACTGCCGAGAGAAGCAGCGCTATTACGGTCATTATCACCGTCACCACAAGACGGAATTTCTTGTATTTCAGCATCGACAGCGACAGTTTAAGACCGATATCGAGCGGCATTTTCGATTTTATCATCGAAAGCGGCTTGGGCTCGACCGGCTCCGCGCGGTACGGATAATAATATACCGACGCGTCGCGCTGTTCTATCTCGACTGCGTTTTTGACGTGAAGGTTCATGGATTTGACCTTCTGCGTGTCGTGCTCGTTTATGATATACGTGTCTCTGTCCGAAAGCCCTATTATCCTGTTGATCTCTTCAAGACTGTGCCCGTCGAGTTTTTTGCCCTTCGGTACGCGGATGAGCCTGTCACCCACCACGTCGATCGCCGATTCGTAAGGTTCGCTCGTCCTGACGACGTCTTTATGTACCCTTCCGTCGAGTATCTCGATGACTCTGTCGCCCATCTCGTCGGCTATGTCTCTGTCGTGCGTGACGATGATGACGAGGCGGTCTTTCGACAGTTCCTTGAATATCTCGAACATCTCGTGACCGGTCTTCGAATCGAGGTTGCCGGTCGGCTCGTCGGCGACGATTATCTTCGGGTCTTTCACCATCGCCCGCGCGATCGCCACGCGCTGAGACTGGCCGCCCGAAATGTCGTTCGGTTTTCTGTGCGCGAGTTCTTCCAGCCCGAGCTTCTTTATTACCGCGTCGACTTTTTCGTCGGATTCGTTATGCTGAAGGCCGAGAGAAAGCGCGATGTTCTGATAGACCGTCAGCGTTTTCAGCAGGTTGTATTCCTGAAAGATGACGCCGACGTACGTGTTTCTGTAAGAGTCGTAATCGGATTTTGTGAATTTCGAAAAGCTGTTGCCGTATAACAGCATCTCGCCCGAATCGGGACGGTCGAGCGCGGCGATCATATTGAGCAGCGTGGATTTGCCGCCGCCGGACTTACCGACGATGAACACGAGTCCCTTTTCGCCGAAACGGAGCGACACGTTGTTGAGCGCTCTGTGAGTCGCGCCGTTTTTCGTTCTGTACGTTTTTGATATATTCTTTAACTGAAGCATGACGCGACCTCCTTAAATCGACCTTATGACGTCTATCGGCTGTTTTTTGCCGAGACGGCGGAGGATCGGGAAAGCGACGATCGCAAGGAACGCCGTGAATACTGCCGCCGAGAGAATGAAATCGGTAAACGTGAAGCTGACGAACCGCATCGTGCCGATCGCGAATATCATAAAGAAACTGTCCATAAGATTCGTCGCCGCTATCGCGGACGCGGTCGCTATGATCAGCGTTATGACGTCGATCAGCGCGAGTTCTATGTAGAATATCTTAAGCGTCACTCCGCTGCTCGTGCCGAGCGCGCGCATGATGCCGATCTCTTTCGTTCTTTCCTTGACGTTCAACGAAATAAAGTTTATCACGATTATGAGAAGCAGAACGCCGTTGATCGCCGAGAATACGAAGAATACCGTGCTTACCGAATTCAGCGTGTCCATCGTGTAGGAGAGATCGCCGAACAGAGCGCAGCTCAGATCGCATCCGAGCTCGTGAGTTTTCTTCGCGAGCGCTCCGGCGCCCGCCGGGTTCGTTTTTACGAGCAGTGAAGAGTATGATAAGCCCGCTTCCGCTATGCTCTTTACCGTGTCGGGCGACGCGTAGATATACGGTTCTATATAATAGCCGTCGGTGTCGTTCGCGGTAATCGCCGCTATCTTGAAGGTCCTGAAATCGCTGCCGGCTTCGGTGCGGTAATTTGAAAACGAGAGCGAGACGCTGCCGGCGAGCGTGTTGACGATCTTGTCGACCGTCGGCGCGGTGTTCATCGTATTGTAATATTCGTCCGAAAGCTCGTAAGACCCGGTCAGCAGATAACACAGATCGAGAGCGCACGAAACGGAGATCACTATCTCGTCGTCGCCGAGATCGTCTGAATTTTTATCAAATCCCGGCGCCGTATAAATGAATTTCCTGTCGGCAGCCTTATATTGAGAAAGCGTTGCGGCCGTGCTGTCGTACGGGTTGAAAGCTCCTTCGGTTTTTATCGTGTAAGTCGAGTCGGGTATGCCGAATCTGAGATTGTTGAAGATGTATTTTTTGAATCCGCTCTTGACAAACACCGATTTGTAATACGTCGCCGCGGCGGTCCTGTAACCGCTCAAAAGCACCTGATTTTCGGATAACTTTACTATTTTTGCGTAATTTGTCCCCGCGATACCGGCTATGCGGAAAGGGATCGAGGACGCGTTGAAAGAAATGTAAAGATTCCTGCCGACGAGATCGGACGCCTTGTCCGGATAGTAAAGCGTCATTTCACCGTCGATATCGGTCACGATACCGCAGCTCACGATCGATTCCGCGAAATAATCGGTTATCATTATCTCGTTTTCTTTTTCGGGATAACCGCCGTATACCGTGCTGAAACCGGATTTTGAATAATCGGCGTATTCGACGAAGCCGGAGAGCTCCGACAGCGACTGCACGTAATACGTATTGTCCTGCGCGATCATCGTGTCGTTGCAGAGAGCCGCTGATACCCACGCCTCGTACTTTCTGCCGGGATTGAAGTCCGCAAGCTCGCGTTCAAGCGAAGCCGTCGTCACGACGCCGGCGTCGTCATAGCGGTAATAATACCGGCTCTGCTCGACCGTGAACAGGTCGACCGAATATTTTTCCGCCGTTTCCCTCGCGACCTTCTCCGGCCTGATGCCCGACATCGCGATGCCGACGTCGAACATCGAGAGGCAGAACACCGCGACGAGTATCATGACGATGAACCTCGTTCTGCGTTTTCTTATGTTCGCCCACGCCTGTTCGAGACAGTTTTTGAAATTCATGTTCGCCCGCTTAAGCTGCAGCGGCGGCGTCTTTTCCGGGGGTTTTTCCTCATGCGGCGAAAAGTTGCCCGGCAGATAACCCTCGTCGAGAGCGTCGACCGTGTCGGGATAAGCGAGCGCGACGTGCTGCTTGTCTGTCTCGAAGGTCAGATAGTTGTCTTCGTTTTCGTCGACCGCGCTTTCAGCCTCTTCAAGACTGAGCGTATGCCCGGCCTTTACGAGCATAATGTTCTTTCTTATGAATTTCGTATTCTCGTCGCTGTCGCCCTTAGTTCTGTCGATGTCGCCGGTGATCTCGCCGTCTTTCATAAAGATTATGCGGTCGCCGTATTTATACGCAGTTTCCGTATCGTGCGTGACGAGTATCACGAGCTTCTTTTTGCTTATCTTTTTGAGCGATGCGAAAAGATCGTCGCCCGTCACCGAGTCGAGCGAACCGGTAGGCTCGTCGGCGAGCAGTACGTCCGGATCTTTGACGAGAGCGCGGGCTATTGCAACGCGCTGTCTCTGACCGCCCGACAGCTCCGTCGGCTTTCTGTAGCCGAGACCTGCAAGCCCGACGGCTGAGAGCGCCTCGTCGATCTTGTCGTAGTTGACGGCGCCGTTCTGCAGTTTGAGCGCGAGCTCGATATTCTCATATACCGTTTTCGTCTCTATGATGTTGAAATTCTGAAAGACGAAGCCGACGTACGTGTTGCGGTAGTCGTCGAGACGGCGTTCCGACAAAGATGAAAACGGCGTTCCGTTTATGTAAACGTTGCCCGTCGTCGGACGGTCGAGACCGCCGAGTATGTTCATCAGAGTCGATTTACCGCAGCCGGATTTACCGAGTATGACGACCATACCCGTTTCGGGAAAGTTGATATTTATTCCCTTTAAGGCGTGTACGGCGAGTCTGCCCTTGCCGTAGACCTTGTGAAGATTGTAAACTGATAACATAAACGCTCCGTGTTGAATGTTGTTTTACTTTGCTTGAATCATTCTATCATATACGCCGCCGCTTGTCAATATGCGCGATATAATTCTTACGTTAAATATTGACTTTACGGAAACGGGATGGTATAATATATCCGTAACGTATCTTATGACCGCGCAATTTTGAAAAACATATAAGCGCGGCGGAGGCGGAAATGAAGATCGTAAATATCATAAACTTTATTCGCGGCGCCGAACCGCGCTGTGAAGCGGACCTGCTCACCCCGGTCAGGGAACAGGTAAAACTCGTCAACAAATTCGGGCTGCGCTCGACTTTCCTTCTGATGTACGACGCGCTCGTCAATGAAGAATTCCGCGATATCCTTGCTATGGCGAACGGCGATACGGAGATCGGCCTCTGGCTCGAGGTATGCGGACCGCAGTGCGAAGCCGCGGGCGTGAAATGGCGCGGAAGGTTCTGCTGGGACTGGTTCGCGAACGCCGGCTTTACCGTCGCCTATAATAACGGCGACAGAGAAAAACTGATCGACGCGGCGTTCGAAGCGTACAAAAAGTATTACGGCAAATATCCGCGCTCTGTCGGCGCGTGGGCGCTCGACGCGCATTCGCTTTCATACATGGAGCGAAAATACGGAATTGACGCCGCCTGTATCTGCCGCGACCAGTGGGGCACTGACGGATATTCGTTTTGGGGCGGCTACTACAATCAGGCCTATTACCCGTGTAAGAACAATATGTTCTGCCCGGCGCAGACGAAAGAGGAACAGATAAACGTACCGGTTTTCCGTATGCTCGGCTCCGATCCGATATATCAGTACGACAACGGGCTCGATATTGACGGCGGCGCCGCCGCGTGGCAGGGCGTCGCGACGCTCGAACCGGTTTACTGCGGCGAAGACGGCGGCGGCAATAAAGACTGGGTCGACTGGTATTTCGAAGAAAATTTCAGCGACAGGACTCTCGGGTTCTCTTACACTCAGGCGGGGCAGGAGAATTCGTTCGGCTGGCCGGCGATGGCAAACGGTCTGACTTATCAGATCGGCAAGATAGCGGATTTCGTTTCAAAAAACAGGCTCAGCGCGCTGACGTTGGGCGAGACGGGGCGATGGTTCAAAGAGCGTTACGCCGGCACGCCGCCGACGACCGTTTCCGCGCTTACCGACAGACACGGCAAAGGCAGATCGTCCGTCTGGTACGACTGCAAAAACTACCGTGTGAACGTCTATACGGAAAACGGCGGATTTTTCATCCGCGACCTGTATCTCTTCCGCGAGAACTATAAAGAGAGGTACAAAGACGCGGTAAACGACCTGCCTTCGATGGTGTTCGACAATCTGCCGTTTATCGACGGCAACCGCTTCAGCTGCGGCGGCATCCGTTCGGGGCTCTATCCGCAGGTGAACGGTACGGATCTGCGTTATGAAGAGATGAAATACGAAAAAGACGGCGCTTCGGTCAGGCTGATTTTCAGAAACACGCCCGCGGGCACGTTCGTCATAACTGCGGACGAAACGTCGGTGACTTTCGAAGCGGATACGGATTTTGTTCTGAAGAACAAAACGAAAGGCGCGGACTGCGAACCGGAAAGAAAAGCCGTCCCGGATAAACTGTTTATGAAATACAACGGCTATGATTATTCCGTACGTCTCACAGCAGGCAGATTCTCAGACGAAACGACGGTTTTATCCGTCGGCGGAAAAATAAAGATCCTTCTCGGCAAAGAGGTATGATATGCAGAATTTTAAAAGATTTGACAGAAAAAAGCCGCCGGTGCGCACTAAATGGTATCTGCGTCCGCTTACGTATATACTCAGCGCTCCGGACGTTAAAAAGCACAAAGCGATAATAAAAAAATATAACGCGGAAGGACTTGAGCCGCCGTACCTGCTTTTATGCAATCACAACGCGTTCCTTGATTTCAAGGTCGCCACGAAGGCGATATTCCCGGCGCGCGCCAACTACGTCGTCGCCATAGACGGATTTATCGGCAGAGAAAAACTTCTGCGCGACGTAGGCTGTATCTGTAAGCGCAAATTCACAAACGACATAACGCTTGTAAGACAGCTCAAAAAAGTCGCCGAAAACGGCGATATAGCGGTCATATACCCCGAGGCGAGATATTCGCTCTGCGGCACGACCGCGGTCCTGCCCGAATCGCTCGGCGGACTGTGCAAAATGCTCGGCATACCCGTCGTAACGCTTATCTGCCACGGTCATCACATAAATTCGCCGTTCTGGAATCTGCACGACCGCGGCGTCGCCCCGACCGAAGCGGAATTCACGGTACAGTATACACCCGACGAACTCGATAACGCGACCGTCGATCAGATAAACGAAAGACTCGTACAGGCGTTTCAGTACGACGAATACGCGTGGCAGAAGCAGAGAGGCATAAAAGTGACGTACGAAAAACGGGCAGAAGGCCTCCACAAAGTACTTTATCAGTGCCCGCACTGCGGCGCGGAATTCAAAATGACCTCGAAAGACGATAAACTCATATGCACGCACTGCGGCAAAACGTGGACTTATTCCGAACTCGGGGAACTTTCGGGCGACGACGGCGTGACCGAGTTTTCGCACATTCCCGACTGGTACGAATGGGAAAGAGCGAACGTCAGAGCCGAGGTCGAAGCCGGCACGTATTCGACGGGCGAAATGCCGGTCACGGTCGATACGCTGCCTAACGCAAAGAAGTTCATACGCCTCGGCGAAGGCGTAATGACGCACGATATGAACGGATTTACCGTCAGAGGCAAAGATAAAGACGGCGATCCTTTCGAGATGGTAAAAACCGTCCCGTCGCTTTATTCCTGCCATATCGAATATGAATATCTCGGAAAACACGGCGACTGCGTGGATCTGAATACGTTAGACGACACGTGGTATATTTATCCTCACGACTGCGAATTTGCGGTGACCAAAATGGCGCTCGCAACGGAAGAACTTTATTTCGATTATAGGAGAAAGCAGGGAAAACCGTGTAAAAACGGGCTGGCGTAAAAGGCGGAAAACACGGTAAACATTTGCGAGCTTGAGGTGTCGGCTGCGGGAACCCCAAACATTCACTTCGTTCGTGTCGGGGAACCCCTACGGGAACCCCAAACATTCACTTCGTTCGTGTCGGGGAACCCCTACGGGAACCCCCAACGCTCACTTTGTTCACGTCGGGGAACCCCTGCGGAAACCCCCAACGCTCACTTTGTTCACGTCGGGGAACCCCTGCCGCCGACGATCCGTGTGACGCGTACCGCGCCACTCTTAGGGGTCGCCCACCGCGAACCCCCAAAAACTCGACAAGCTCGTTTTCGGGGAACCCCGGTCCCACCCTACTGACCCCCAACCCGTGAACCCCCGTTGTGAACAAGTTCACAACGGGGAACCCCGGTAACCCCCTACTCTCTCCCAAAGTCGATTCACTTCCTTTGGGGCGCGACCGGCTGACGCGAGGTAAGAGTGAATAGTGAATAGTGAATAGTGAAGGTGTCGCTTGCGCGACTTCCGTGCGGCTCCGCCGCCCTTGGGGATCCCCACCCTTACAACCCCAAAACCCCCTTAACCCCTCCCAAAGTCGTTTCACTTCCTTTGGGGCGCGGCAGGCTGACGCGAGGTAAGAGTGAATAGTGAATAGTGAATAAGTTTGCCGGCTTCCGTACAAACATAATCGCGCGGCGGGGCGGTGGGGGGGGACGCCCGCCGCGTGCGCTTCGCGCAAATTGCGAGCCGCGCCATATCGACGGTCCCGTGTGTCGCCCCCGTATGAAGAATACAAGGAGGCGGGGGAGTACGGGGGAATTAAATGGAGTGGGTGGGGGTTCACCTGCAAGCGACGGGGTCGCAGTGATATACGGCTGTACCCTGAAAAAAAGAATCCTCCGGTCGGCAGACCGTACATCATTGCGGCGAAGCCGCTCTGCCCTCAAACCCCTGTTCCCCTCCCGCGGCTTTGCCGAGAAGACGCCGCAGGTTTCGGTCAATATGTAAAAGTATTGTAAAAAGAACCGAAAAGACTTGAAATATTGATATCAGTATAGTATAATATCTTAAATCTCAATTGTTAAAGGTTAAGGAATTGATAAATCAGTTTATTGCGCAGACGTTCGGGCAGACCCCCGAATTTGTCAAATATATAATTACGTTCGTGGTATCGATGCTGCCGGTGGTAGAGCTTCGCGGCGCTATTCCCGTCGGTATCATAGATTTCAAGATCCCGTGGTACTGGTGTTACATCGTAAGCGTGCTCGGCAACATGGCCCCGGTACCGATAATCCTGCTCTTCATAAAAAGAGTCATCGAGTGGATGAAGACTACGAAAAGACTCAGCAAAGTCGGACTCTGGCTCGAAGCGAAAGCGGAGAAGAACACGCCGAAAGTGCAGAGATTCGAAGTTTTCGGACTTATGCTGTTCGTCGCGATACCGCTGCCGATGACCGGCGCATGGACAGGCGCTCTCGTCGCCGCTCTGACCGGTATGAAATTCAAAAACGCGATGATCTCCATCGCCGGCGGAGTTCTGATAGCCGGCGTGATAGTGACGCTCATATCGACGGGCGTTCTCGGTTTTTTGAACTTTTTAATAAAATAGCCCATCGAGAGTGGGGGAGGGACCGGCCCTTTGATCCCACGGCAACCTGCGTTGAAAGGTGCCAAATCCGAGAGATGAGAAACGAAAGGAATTCGCCTCATCAGGCGAATTTTTTATAAAAAGAAGGTAGAAAAATGAAAAGGTTATTCACATCAGAATCAGTTACAGAAGGACATCCCGACAAGATCTGCGACCAGATATCGGACTCCGTGCTCGACGCGATACTCAAAGCCGACCCCATGGCTCGCGTCGCCTGCGAGACTTGCTGCACGACCGGGCTCGTGCTCGTCATGGGCGAGATCACCACGAGCGCCTACGTCGACATACAGACGATCGTCAGAGAAAAAGTAAGAGAAATAGGCTACGACCGCGCGAAATACGGTTTTGACTGCGACACCTGCGCTGTCATAAGCTGCATACACGAGCAGTCGCCCGATATCGCACTCGGCGTCGATAAAGCTTACGAGGCGAAAAACGGCGAGCTTAACGACGGACTCGACACCGGCGCCGGCGACCAGGGCATGATGATAGGTTTCGCCTGCGACGAGACGCCGGAGCTGATGCCTTTGCCGATCTCGCTCGCGCATAAGCTCGCGAAAAGGCTTACCGAAGTCAGAAAAAACAAGACTCTGCCGTATCTGCGGCCGGACGGCAAAACCCAGGTCACCGTCGAGTACGACGGCGACAGACCGGTAAGGATCGACGCTGTCGTCGTATCGAGTCAGCACGATGAAAACGTGAGCCTCGAACAGATACGCGCCGACGTGACCGAACACGTCATCAAAGCGGTCATACCGGCGGAGCTGATGGATGAAAATACAAAGATATTCGTAAACCCGACCGGCAGGTTCGTTATAGGCGGGCCTAACGGCGACTCCGGTCTTACCGGCAGAAAGATAATAGTCGATACGTACGGCGGCTACGCGAGTCACGGCGGCGGAGCGTTCTCCGGCAAGGACCCGACAAAAGTCGACAGATCTGCGGCTTACGCCGCGCGCTGGGTGGCGAAGAATATCGTAGCGGCGGGGCTTTGCCGCAAGTGCGAGATACAGATAGCGTACGCGATAGGCGTGGCGAGACCCGTTTCGGTCATGATAAACACGTTCGGCACCGAGACCGTTCCCGTCGAAAAGATACAAAAGGCGGTCGAAGATACGGTAGACCTCCGCCCGGCGGCGATAATAAAGTATTTTGATCTGAGGAGACCGATATACGCGCAGACCGCGGCTTACGGTCATATGGGAAGAGAAGATATAGACGTTCCGTGGGAGAAACTCGATCTTAAAGAAAAACTAAAAGAAAGAATCGGCAGATGATCGATAACAAAGAACCGGAAGCTCTGACCGGAACTGTAGAGCATATAGTTTATCAGAATACGGACAACGGTTACGCGGTAGTCGAGATAGAGACCGAAGCGGGCGAGCTCGAAACGGTTTTCGGCATAATGCCGCTCATCAGCGAAGGCGAGCAGATAACCGTTTACGGTCAGTACGTGAACAGCCCTAAGTACGGCAGACAGCTCAAAGTCGACTCGTACGAAAAACACCTGCCCAAAACGGAAGCGATGATAATTAAATATCTTTCTTCCGGCACGATAAAGGGTATAGGTCCCGCCATGGCGCGAAAGATCGTCGATAAATTCGGTACCGAAACGTTCGACGTCATAGAGAACAATCCCGACTGGCTTTCCGAGATCAGCGGCATATCCGCCGCCAGAGCGGAGAAGATCGGCAGCGATTTCCGCGAGCAGAACGGCCTGCGCAGCGTCATGCTTTTCTGCGGCGACTTCTTTTCGCCTTCGGTATCCGTTCGCGCTTTCAAACGCTGGGGCAGCTCCGCCGTGGAAATTATAAGAAGCAATCCTTACGTGCTCTGCGAGGACGATATAGGCGTTTCGTTCGAAGGAGCCGACAAGGCGGCTCAGGCGATGGGGCTTTCACGCGACTGCAAAGAAAGGCTCTACGCCGGCATACTGTACGTTCTGAACCACAACGCGAATCAGAACGGCCACACGTATCTGCCGGAAGACAAGCTCATAAAAGCGACCGCCGCAATGCTCGGCGCGGGCGAGGGCAAGGTCGACGAAGCGCTCGATATGCTCGCAAAGACAGGCGCGGTCGTCAGGGAGAAGACAGACGGCAGAAAATGCGTATATCTTAAAAAATATCACGACGCCGAAGCGCACGTCTGCTCAAAGCTGCGTCTGCTCGAAGACAAGAGTCTCGTAATAGAAGAAAGCAATCTTCGCCGCGCAATAGATCTTGCCGAGCTTGAAGAAAACATAAAATACGCGCCGATGCAGAGAAAAGCGATAGAGCAGGCGGTAAACAGCGGCATAATGGTGCTTACCGGCGGTCCCGGCACCGGTAAAACGACCGTTATCCGCGCCGTGACGCGCATCGTATCGCGCATCGGGCTCAAATACGCGCTCGCCGCGCCTACCGGCAGAGCCGCCAAGCGTATGTCCGAGGCGACCTCGCAGGAGGCGAAGACGATACACAGACTGCTCGAGGTCGTGTATACCGCGGGAGAAAAACAGCAGTTTACGAAAAACAGAAACAATCTGCTGACGGAAGACTACATAATCATCGACGAAGCGTCTATGATAGATATCCTGCTTATGGAGGCGCTTCTCGACGCGATCAAACCGGGCGCGAAGCTGATACTGATAGGCGACGCGGACCAGCTCCCGTCAGTCGGCGCGGGCAACGTGCTTGCTGATATAATAGCCTCCGACACCGTGAACACGGTACATCTCACGGAGATATTCCGTCAGGCTAAAGAGAGCCGCATCGTGACTAACGCTCATATGATAAACAACGGCGAATATCCCGATCTCGATAACAGATCGAGCGATTTCTTCTTTCTCAAAAGAAACAGCGAAGAAGATACGGCGGAGACGATAGTACAGCTCTGCAAAACCCGTCTGCCGAAGAGATTCGGGGAGGAGATACTCGATTCGCTTCAGGTCATCACCCCGACGAGACTGAGCTGCTGCGGCGTTGAAGCTCTGAATATCAGACTGCAGAGCGCGCTGAATCCTCCGTCGCCGTCAAAAAAAGAGAAAAAAGCTCACGGCGTCACCTTCAGAGAAGGCGACAAGGTTATGCAGATAAAAAACAATTACGATATAACGTGGGAGAAAAACGGCGCTCAGGGCGTAGGTATCTATAACGGCGATATCGGAAAAATAATAAAAGTCAACAACGCCGCGGAATTTCTCACGATAGATTTCGACGACCGCATCACCGAATACGATTTCTCGCTCCTCGACGAGCTCGAGCACGCTTACGCCGTGACCGTGCATAAGAGTCAGGGCAGCGAATATAAAACGGTCATAATCCCGTCGTTCCGGTTCAGTCCGCGTCTGCTCACGCGCAATCTGCTTTACACGGCGGTCACGCGGGCGCAGAAAATGGTCATAATGGTCGGCGACGCGCAGACCGTCAACGATATGGTAGACAACAACCGCCACGCGCTGCGCTATACGTCTCTTCGTCAGAGACTCGAGAACTTTTCGCAATGAGCTTCGCCGATCTGATACTGAAGCTCGTTTACCCTCCGAGATGCGCCGTATGCGGCGAACTGATCGAAGCGACGGCGGACCGCGTATGCTTCTGTGAAAAGTGCCGTTCCCTCTGGGAACAGGAGAAAGAGACGCCTTGCCCGGTCTGCAGGCAGACGCCCGACAACTGTATTTGCGAGCTGCAGTACAACAAGAGCCGTACGCTCGATACGTGCAGATCGCTTACACTGTACGACGGCGACGCCGTCAAGAAACTGATATTCGGCATCAAGAACACGTCCGACAAAGATCTTTTCGCGTTCATCGGCAGAGAACTTGAAATGCTGATCTTCAGAAAAGCCGATCTTTCGGACGGCGGCTGCGTTATAGCCTATCCGCAGAGGAACAGGACCGCGAGAAAAAAGTACGGTCACGATCAGGCTTATCTGCTTGCGAAGACCGTAAGCAAAGACCTCGGCATACCGCTTTTCGAAGGGATAAAGAACGTTCACGGCAAAGAGCAGAAGAAGCTGTCCGAACGGGGCAGGGGAGAAAACGCCTATAAAAGCTACGTCATCCCCGAAAAGTATAAAGGGCAGCTCAGCGGCAAACGCGTCATACTGATCGACGATATCGTCACTACCGGCGCGACCGCGGTATCGTGCGCGGCTTTGTGCAAGCTTGACGGAGCGGTATCGGTAAGCTGTTTCTGCGTTGCCAAAACTCCGCGCAGATTTCACGCGAAAGGAGATCCGTCGTGAAAAAGGCCGATATTATTCCGATAGCGGCAGTCATAGCCGCCGCGGTGATACTCGCTTTCGCGCTCGTTCCGCGAGGCGCCGACACGGTGCGGATAAGCTGTGAAAACGCCGTTTACGAATATCCGCTGAGCGAAAACAGGCAGATCGAGCTTTACGAAAACGGAATAAACCTCACCGTTCTGATACGCGACGGCAAGGTCAGCGTGACAAACAGTACCTGCCGCGATCAGATCTGCGTTCATACGCATACGGGTAACATCGTCTGTATGCCGGCGCGCGTCGTCATAACGGTCGGGGACGGAGATTACGATTATGTCGCGGGATAAACGGACCGGCAGAATAGCCGTGTGCGCCGTGACGTGCGCGCTCGCCATAGCCGTATCGGTGCTCGAATCGCTTATACCGATACAGGCGGTGATACCTCTGCCGGGCATAAAACTCGGCTTTGCGAATATCGTCATACTGTTTCTGCTTTACAGATACGGCGCGGCGGAGGCCGTTACCGTCGCCGTGATCAAGTGTCTTACCGTAAATCTTATATTCTTTTCGGTCACGGCTCTCGTATTTTCTTTGACCGGCGCCCTTTTTTCGATCGTTTTCGCGATCGTTTTAAAGTATACTTTATCCGAAAAGCTTTCGTTTGTCGGCATTTCGGTCGTATGCGCCGCCGCGCATAATACAGGGCAGACCGCCGCGGCGTGTCTTTTGCTCGGCTCCGCCGCGCCCTTGTCGTATCTGCCGGTGCTGCTCGCATCGTCAGCCGTGACGGGATCGATAACCGGCTTTATTCTTCTGCTGATCGACAAACGTTTAAAAAAGATATGAAAAAACTGACAGCGATCATTATAATATCAGCGGTGCTTTTACTGTGCTCGTGCGGCAAAACGGAGAGCAGAACGTTTTTCGCTCTTGATACCGTCATAGAATTCAAGATCTACGGGCAGATCCCCGAAGGAGCCGAAGAGTACGTAAAGGAACTCGAACTGATCTACTCAAAGACTGACGAAGGCTCCGAACTGTATAAGCTGAACGGTGAAGAGACCTCGTCTCCTTCCGACGAACTGTACGGGCTTATAGTAAAATCTCTCGGTTTATGCGCCGATACCCGCGGCGCGTTCGATATAACCGCCGGCGCGCTTACCGCGTTATGGGATGAGGCGACGGAAAAAGGCGTCCCGCCCGACGCGCAGGCGATAAATGAAGCTAAAGAGCTGTGCGGTTACGGAAAAGTGACTGCCGATAACGGCACGGTGAGCAAACCGAAAGAACTGAAATTCGACCTCGGCGCCGTCGCAAAAGGCTGTATAGCCGAGCTGACGGTCAAAAAAATGCAGAGCCTCGGAGTAAGATCGGGCTTTGCGTCGTTCGGCGGCAGTATAGCCGTCATAGGGGACAAGCCGGACGGTTCCGGCTATAAAATAGGCATAAGATCGCCCGATGGCGATACGGTGATAGGTTATACCCTTATCCGTCACGGTATCGTATCCACGTCCGGCGACTATGAAAGATATTTCGAATACGAAGGCAAAAGGTACCATCACATAATAGATACCTCAACGGGTATGCCGGCGCAGAGCGGCGTCCGTTCGTGTACCGTGATATCCGATGACGGAGCGGTGTCGGACGCGCTTTCCACGGCGCTGTTCGCCAATCCTTCGCTTTTGGATGAATTATACGTCAAATACGATTTCGAGGCGGTGCTGATAACGGACGGTAATACCGTTATCACGACCGAAAACGCGGGCTTCGTCATTACGGCTGACGGCTACCGCAAGGCAAACTGATGATCGACAGGAGGATCAGATGAAATTCAGAAAAATTACGGCTTTGATATTGTTTTTGGCTCTTTCACTGCCCGTTTTCACGGGTTGTGATACGAACGTCGGAGCCGATACGCTGACAGACGCGCCTTCTGCGACGGTCGCCGTCTCGGTCAATACGGAGCCGGCAGCTGAAACGCAGACGGAAACGGATAAACAGACCGATCCGCAGACGGACCCGGATACCGAGCCGCCGACGGAGCAGCCGACCGAAGCGCCGACAGAGCCTCCGACCGAGGCGCCCACCGAAGCTTTAACGGAAGCTCCTACCGAAGCGTCCACCGAAGCTCCTACGGAAGCTCCGACCGAGGCGCCTACCGAAGCCGTTACCGAACCGCCGGCGCCCGAAGAAAAAGCCGATCCGTCGGCGTTGATGTTCAGACAGGTCTACGGCACGGGTCAGAACAACGACACTCCGATCAGATACAGCTTTATCGAGCTTTACAACACGTCGAACCTCAAGCTTGACCTGAACGGGCTCGCCGTGTTCAGCTACGACAAGAGCACGTCGAAGTTTACGAAGTTCACGCTTCCCGACGTTACGATGCTCCCCTCGTCGAGTTATCTCATAAGATGCGCCGAAGCGCGCGGAGCGAAAGGCGCGGAGTACGATACGGCTTACGAAAAGCTAAAGATCTCTTATTACGACAGATCGTGGAATCTGGTGCTCGACAACAAAGAGATAATACTCGCCGTAGCGAAGAACGGTTATTCGCCGTCGGTTTCGAAACTGAACACGGATAAGAATATTTATACTTATTTTATAGGCACGCAGACCGCTTCGAGCGATAAGAACACGGCTGTCGGCATATCGAAGAACAAATCGGCGTACAAGACGTCAAAAAACGCAAAGTACGAGCTGTTCAATTACAAATCCGCCGGTGCGAACGATATCTGCGACCATTCGCCGATGTGCCAGAAGGGCGACGTCAACAATACGCTGACGGCGACCTCCAATGTCGTCGAGTTCTCGCACGGATCCGGATTTTATAACGACGGCTTTGACCTCAAACTCAAAGCGCTTTCCGGATATACGATCTACTACACGACCGACGGCACGGATCCCGCCAAATCCGGCAAAAAATATACCGGTTCGATAAAGCTCACCGACACGTCGCTTATGTCGTGGGGATATCTGACAAGACAGTGCAACACGGTCATGGGGTTCAGAAATCCTTCCGTATCAAAACAGCTCGGCGCATACGTCATAAAAGCGTGCGCGAAGAAGGGCAGCACCGTGACTCAGGTCGTCACGAATACGTACTTTATAACGGACAAGATGAAGAGCTACGACACCGCGGTCATCTCGATGTCGCTTCCGCCGGACGATTTCATCAGCAGTGAAAACGGCATGTATAACCTGCAGATGAACAGCCCTTTCACTACCAAGCTGCGCCGCACGGCGTATCTCGAGCTGTTCGAGACGGACGGTTCGCGCGTTTCGGCGTCATACGTTGAGATCGCCCTCAACGGCAACGGTTCGCTCGGCTTCAATGCAAAATCGATAAGAGCGTATTTTAAAGAAAAAGCCGATCCGAACGTGACGGGCAATCCGTCGAAACTGAAATACGATATTTTCCGTGGCGAAGCGGAAGACGGCGTGACCGAGTATAAGCGTATACTGCTCAGGAACTCCGGCAACGACAGCAGCCGCTCGCACATACGCGACGCGTATATGCAGAAGCTCTGCAAGCCTCTCAACGTGCCGATAATGACGTACAGACCGGCGCTGCTCTTCATAAACGGTGAATTCTGGGGCGTATACAATATGCGTGAAAGATACGACACAAAGTATTTTGAATCGCATTACGGCATACCCGAGGAAGATTTCGTTATGCTTGAATCTCCGTCGCCGCTCGTCACCGGCAACGGCAACACGCCGTACACCGTAAACGACGGCAACGAGGGGGACGAAAAACCGTTCCACCAGCTCGTTTCATATATCGAAAATACTGATTTATCGAAAGACGATAATTTCAAATACGTCTCCGACAGGATTGATATTGACAATATGATAGATTTCTTCGTCGGTTCGATGTATCTTGCAAATATCGACTGGCCGTGGAACAACGTAAAAGTATGGCGCAATAAAAACGAAAACAGCAAGACAAACGATACGAAATGGCGTTTCGTGCTCTGCGATATGGATATGGGCGTCGGTCTTGAAACGAACATAGACACGAATATGTTCACCTACGCCATAACGGAAGGAACGATAGCGGGCAGGATGTTCAACAGAATGCTGCGCAACGCGACGTTCAAACAGAAGTTCATAGACCGTTTCTACGAATGCGCCGACACGGTATTCGACACGTCGGTAACGCTCCCGGTGCTTGAAGAAATGTATCAGGCGGTAAAGAACATCATGCCGCTCCATTTCAAAAGATGGCCCGGCGACGGCGGATCTCCTTCGAAATTCGAATCCGAAATACAGTCGATACGTTACTTCATGACCAACCGCAAAGAGAAGACGATAGCGCATATGGAAGAGTTCTTCCATATCGAGAAGCTCACGTTCAACGTCGTGAACGACCCGTCCGGAGCGGAGGTAACGCTGAACGGCGAAAAGATGACCGGCTCGTCGTACTCGGCGACGGTCAATAACGGCGACAGGATCAACGTGAACGTGACAGTTAAAGAAGGCTATGAATTCCTCGGCGTCAAGGCTGTGCTGTCGACCGGCGCCGTAAGGCCGTATACGACCGGCAATATAGTCTTTACGGTAAACGGAGCGCAGACCGTCGTGATAATGACGAGAAAAGCGTCAATGAAGACAGAGCCCGCGGTAGTCACCGGATCGAGGAGCGTATTCGTGCTCGACGCCGACGGAACTCTCTACGCATGGGGCGCCAACGAAAACGGGCAGAACTGCGTAAAGACGACAGCCAATATGACTACGCCGACCGTCGTTGCGACCGGCGTGATCAAAGTCGCCACGTCGATGGGCGGCACCGAGGGCGATTCGCCGATGACGGCGATACTGCGCCCGACGGGCGAAGTTTTCACCGTCGGCAGCAACTCGTCGTCTCAGCTCGGCAGAGGAGGAGAGAAGACCGTACTTACCAAACTTGATCTTGATTTCAAGGTCAAAGACATATCGTGCGGTTTGGACCATATGATACTGATAGCCGAAAACGGCGATATGTACGGCGTCGGCAACAACGTCTACGGTCAGCTCGGCAGGAACAATCTCGGCGGAGCGGTGAATACCGTTACGAAGATCGAGACCGACGTCGTTGCGGCGGCCGCCGGCAGACGCCATACGGTCTACATCAAATCAAACGGCGACCTGTACGTCTTAGGCGACAACAGATGGAACAAATTCAAAGCCGATTACAAAGAGATAATCGACGAGCCGCTTCTGCTCGGCAGCGGATTCAGATTCGTCTCGACGGGCCAGCACAACTGCCTTGCGATAGATAACGACGGCAACTGCTATTACTTCGGCTGGCGCAGTCCGACGAGCTTCAACGCGGGCGAATCCGCGGCGACGCTCACGAAGATAGCGGAGAATATGAAAGCGGCGTATATCCAGGATGAGCACGTGATCATGCTCTCCGAAGACGGCAAAGTCTACGGCTACGGGCTGAACAACTACGGGCAGATAGCGTCGGATATGCAGAACAAATTCTCACCGTATCTGATTATGGAAGACTGCGTTTCCTGCGGCGCCGGCACGCATTACTCGGCGGCGATAAGATCGAACGGCGAAGTATACGTCTGGGGCAACAACTCCGAAGGCGTAATAGGCAACGGCAGAACGTCCGATTCGTACGTCAAACCGTACAAAGCGCTTACAGTAGCCGTGAACTGACGAAGTATGATATACGGCTGACCGGTACGGTTAAGATAAAATACGCCCCGCGGATACGACCGCGGGGCGCGTTTTTTATGTTCTGATTTTGAAAGAGGGTTCGCTTTATCAGCTGCCCGCGGCTTCGAGTTTCTTCACGTCGTTCGCCATCTTTTTGTTGCCGGATTTGAATTTACCGGCGACGGTGGATGCGTAAGCGGTCTTGCCGCTTGACAGACAGCTTGTGAACGAAGAACCGATGTTGCCCCAGTCAAACATATAGACCGAGCCGAGATCGAAAGTACGCGAAGCGAGGATGATCGGGAGCATATCTGCGGATTCCGGATCGCGGAAGTAACTGCCTTCAAGCGCCGTTTCATAATAAGCCTTGGTCAGCGTGTACATGGATTCGCACGCCATCGCTTCTACAAGATACGAGACCTTTTCATAGTTCTTGCAGGAGGTCGGGATCGAGAGCAGAGCGGAGGTCGAATGCACGAAGTGACCGTAGTTTTCCTGCGCCTCGTCGAATTTCGGGTAAGGTACGAGACCGAAGTCTATCGGCATGGCGCGCAGACGGAAGACGAGCTGCATGACTTCGCCGAGGAAGAGAGAACGTCCCTCTTCAAATACCTGCTGGAGCTCGACCGCGCCCTGACCGTTGGCGTCGGCGGACCAGGTGAGTTCGCTCTTGCCTTCGCCCCAGATCTTAATGCTCTTTGCGAGCACGAGCTCGGTACGCTCTCTGAGTTTCGGATTCTGTTCGTCGTTGAAGTAAGGTATATCGGAGTCGTCTTTGCCCACGACTGTCTGACCCGCCGCGTAATACAGAGCGGTAAGCGAAGAGTTGTGGGTCACGAAGCCGAACGTATCGTGCTCCCAGTCGGACCCGGTCTTGCCCGCGTCGGCTTTGCCTTTGCCGTTGCCGGCGACCGCTTCCATCATCTCGAGCATCTTGTCATAGGTCCATTTGTTCTTATTTACCAGATCGTAGATGTCTTCAAGGTCGTAGTCATTGTGGATCTTCTTGTTGAACATAAGTACCCACGTCGCGTCGTTGTCCATTATGGATATGTCGCCCGTGGCAAAGAAGTTCTTGCCCGCGATGGAGCAGTTGACTCTCATATTCTGATCCCACCAGGGATTTCTGAGGTCGATACCGCCGACTTCGTTCAGGTCGCGCAGATATTTCTGCGTCGCGAGCGTGAGCGTGCCTTTCGTGTCGCACATAAGGACCTGGTATTCGTCAAGACCGCCCTTGATCGACTTTCTCGCCGTTTCGGACGTATTGGTCACTTCGACCTGCGCTATCTTGACGTGATATTTCTCTTCTATCGCCGCGTTTCTTCTGAACACCGCGGATGCGATCGGTTCGTCGGAATCGTGCTCTTCATAGATATCCTGGCTTTCCCAGTCGGCGCCGTTGAAGTTGCCGTCTATTACGAGGAAGGTGACTTCTTCGTCGTCGAAGCTCAGATCATCAGGCACGTCGGCGTACAGCCTGTCGGTCTCGACCGGCTCGGTGACCACCGTCTGCACCTCAGTTTCGGACACTTTTTCCGAACCGGCGGGATCTACCGACGGTTTTTCGGTGCACGAAACAAAGAGCAACTCCGCCAAAACGAGCAGTAACGCAAGCAAAATGGTCGCTGTCTTTTTCATTATTTTATCCTTTCATTCGGTTTTTTGTTTATTATACACCAAAAAGAATATACAGTCAAGAGTTTTTTTGATATTTAAGGGGCAAATTTATCAAATCTCTTTTTTCTATTAAAAAATCTCAAATTCAACGAAATTTATTTATATTATATATTGACAAATCCGAAATAATATGATATAATCGCTCTTCAGGAAGCCTTTAAGGCTTTCTCCTTGCCGCATTTACGTGCGGACTTATGTCCAGAAGGAGGTTAATAAAAATGGAAAAGGTACAAGGAAAATACGAGACCCTGTTCATCGTGGACCCCTCGCTTGACGAAGCGGGCATCGACGCCGTCGTTAATAAATTCAGCGATCTCATCGCGGCAAACGGCACGGTCGAAAAGGTCGACAGATGGGGCATACGCCAACTCGCTTACGCCATTGACAAAAAAGCTGACGGTTACTACGTACTCATCAACTTCGAGAGCGAACCGGATTTCACTCCCGAACTCGAGCGTATATTCAATATCACCGACGGCATCATGCGTTCGATAGTCGTAAGACTTGACAAGTAAGAGGTGTAACATGGCAAACTTCAATTTCAACAAAGTGATCCTCGGCGGCAGACTTACCGCCGACCCGGAACTCAAGAAAACGCAGAACGGCGATATTTCCGTCTGCTCGTTCACCGTCGCGGTGAACAGAAGATTTTCGCGCGCAGGCGAACAGCCCCAGGCTGATTTCATCAACTGCGTCGCATGGCGTCAGCAGGCGGAGCTTCTTGCAAAGTATTTCAGAAAAGGCTCTTCGGTCTGCGTCGTCGGCAGCATCCAGACCCGTTCGTGGACTGACAATCAGGGCGCAAAGAGATATGCCACCGAAGTCATAGTTGACGAGATACAGTTCGTTGACTCAAAGGGCGACGGCTCTTCGCGCGAATTCCCGACCGACGCCGCGCCTCAGACGCCGGCGTACTCAACGCTTGACGCGGGAGAAACAAAGTTTGAAGAAGTCGATGACGACGATCTCCCGTTCTGAGCGGACTAAAATTTATAAAGGAGAATGATTTTTATGGACAGAGAACAGAAACCGATCCGCAACAACGTCCGCAGAAGAAAGAAAGTCTGTGCGTTCTGCGCCGAAAAATGCGAATCAATAGATTTCAAAAACGTTGATAAACTCAAAAGATTCGTTTCCGAGAGAGGCAAGATCCTTCCGAGAAGAGTCATGGGCACCTGCGCGAGACATCAGCGCGAGCTCACCACGGCTATCAAGAGAGCGCGTCAGGTAGCGCTTCTGCCGTACGACGCGGAGGTCACCAGACTCCAGAAGGCAAAACACTTCGCGCCGGCTAAACCCGAAAAGGTCGAAAGACCCGAACTCGAAGCTGAAGAAGTCGTTGAGACCGTCGAAGAGGTCGTTGAAGCTCCCGTTGAAGAAGCTGTTGAAGCGGCTGTCGAAGCTCCCGTTGAAGAAACTATCGAAGCTCCCGTCGAAGAAGCTGCCGAAGCTCCCGCGGAAGAAAAACCCGAAGACGCCGAATAATAAGGTAAAAAGATCCGTCGGAAGACGGATTTTTTTATTTGATAATTAAAGCTTCGTCGAAGCGGACGCTTTTTTCTGTTTCACCGCTCTTGGGGGTTACCCACCGTGAACCCCCGAAAACTCGGCGAGCTCATTTTCGGGGAACCCCGTTCCCACCCCTTGCTCACTTCGTTCGCAGCCCCCAAGCCCCCTTAACCCCTCCCAAAGTCGTTTTACTAACTTTGGGGCGCGAGGGTTCAATCCGCTTCCTTTCCGTGATCTCGCGCGCGGAGTCCCCGCAGGCGACGGGGTCGCAGTGAAATACGGCTTCGCCGTGTGAAATCCGACATTGTCGGGTGAAATCGCTCCGCGATGAAATCCGGCTTACGCCGGGTTAAGGTGTCGGCAAAGCCGACGGTCCGTGTGACGCGTACCGCGTCCCCCTTGGGGGTGCCCACCCCTACAACCCCCAAACCCCCTTAACCCCTCCCAAAGTCGTTTCACTTCCTTTGGGGCGCGATGCCAGCGTGAAGTAAGAGGTAAAAGTGAATAGTGAATAAGGTTACCGGTTCCGCACAAATATAATCGCGCGGCGGGGCGGTGGGGGGACGCCCGCCGCGTGCGCTTCGCGCAAAGTGTAAGCCGTTCTATTCCGGCGATCCCCCGTATGAGTAATACGGGGAGGTGTGTAGATACATTACGGCAAAAAAACAAGACGTCTTGCGGCGTCTTGCTTTTTGTTACGGAGATAATTATTTGATCTCGATCTCAGCGCCGATAGCGGTGAACTGTTTTTCGAGGTCTTCAGCCGTCGCTTTATCGACGCCCTCTTTGATGGGCTTCGGAGCTTCGGTGACGAGGTCTTTCGCGTCTTTGAGGCCGAGACCGGTGACTTCTTTAACGAGCTTGATGATGCCCATTTTCTTGTCGTCGGCGTATCCCTTAAGGATAACGGTGAATTCGGTCTTTTCTTCGACTGCGGGAGCAGCTTCAGCGGCGGCGGGGCCTGCGCTTACCGAAACAGCGGCGGAAACGCCGAATTCGGCTTCGATCTCTTTTACGAGGTCAGCGAGTTCGAGTATCGTAAGTTCTTTGATTGCGTCAAGTATAGCAGTGGTTTTTTCGGATGCCATTTTGATTTTCCTCCATTTAAATTATTGTTTGTTTGCGGATCATTCCGCGGCGGGTGTGTCCGAAGCGGGAGCTTCGGCGGGTGCTTCCGCAGCTTCTGCGGGAGCGGAATTCTTGTCGACGACCGCCTGAAGAGCGATTGCCAGTTTGTAGAGCGGACCGTTCAAGCTGCCGAGCATCTTAGAGATAAGGACCTCTTTAGACGGGATATCGGCGAGAGCGAGAACTCCGTCACGGTCGAGCATTTTGCCGTCGCATATACCGGCCTTGATCTCAAACGTCTGTACTTTCGTATCGTACTCTTTGAGTATCTTGGCGGCAGACACTTCGTCGCTGCCGAGCGCAACAGCGGTCATACCTGTGAGAACATCGCCGAATTCGGTGTAGCCGAGAGACTGCAGCGCGCGCAGAGTCATCGTATTCTTGATTACCGAGTAATCAACGCCGGCTTCGCGCAGAGCTTTACGCAGTTTCGTGTCGTCTTCGACGGTGATACCGGCGTAGTTGACGATAACTGCCGAGCTTGCCGCTTTTACCTTTTCCGCAAGTTCTTCGACGATCTTCGCTTTCGCGGCGATTGTTTTCTCTTTTGCCATTTGTTTTACCTCCGTATGAATTTCCGTGACAGGAGGGAGAAAAAAAGCTTTCCGTCCCAAAAGAGAAGGAAAGCCGATAAAAAATCATTGCATTTTCTCCTCGGCAGGAAAGCGTAGAGCTTTTACCGTAACCTGCTGTCTTTGGATAACACGCGAATTATATCACAATAAAACGCTTTTGTCAATACCTTTTTGTAAAAAAATCACCTTATTTTACACGAAATCAAATTGTTTTTTCGAATTTTCGGAATACGATTGACAAAACCGCGCGGTAAGCTATAATGGAATCAAGAATAATCATAAAGGGGACCGATCATGAACAAAAGGCTGTACGACGTACTTCACGGCAAAGAAGACAACTATATGCTCCCGTTTTACTGGCAGCACGGCGACCACTATGAAAAGATACCGGAACAGGTGCAGCTGATATACGAAAGCGGCTGCCGCGCGCTCTGCGTAGAATCGCGCCCGCATAAGGACTTCTGCGGCCCGGGCTGGTGGCGGGATATGGACCTGATCATCGCCGAATGCGAAAAACGCGGAATGAAAGTCTGGATACTCGACGACGATCACTTTCCGACCGGCCACGCAAACGGAGCGGTCAAAGATCATCCGGAGCTTCGCAAATGGAATTTCACCGAGCGTCACGTCGACGTGACGGGACCACTTCACGACGCCCTGCTCACGGCAGGACCGGATAACGACGATAACGTCCTTCTCGGTGTTTACGCGTATAAAAGAACCGGCGACGACGAGGGATGCCTGCCCGAGCCGATCGACCTCGGAGACGGGCGGTCTGAACATTTTCTTCAGTTTTCGCTGCCCGAAGGCTGTTACCGCATATTCTTTCTCTATAAATCGCGGCAGGGTATCGGAAGAAACGACTATATCGATATGCTCCGCGAAGAATCGGTAAAGCTGCTCGTCGACGCAGTGTACGAAACGCATTACGAGCATTACGGCAAATACTTCGGCAATACGGTAGCGGGTTTTTTCTCGGACGAGCCGTCTTTCGGCAACACGTGGTTCGGCGCGCATACCTCGGAACGCGTCTACAACTGGACCGTGGGTATGCCCGGTCTCGGTCTGCCTTATAACGAAAGAGTTGTCGATATGATGAGAGACGCGCTCGGTACGGATCCTTTGCCGCTCCTTCCGGCTCTGTGGTTCGATCTCGGCGCCGTCACAGGCGAGGTGCGCCACGCGTATATGGACGCCGTCACCAGGCTCTACCGCGACTGTTTCACGAGGCAGCTCGGCGACTGGTGCGAAGCGCATAACGTCGAATATATCGGCCATATCATAGAAGACATGAATTCGCACGCCCGTCTCGGCTGGAGCGCGGGCCATTATTACCGCTCCCTCGACGGTCAGCACATGAGCGGCGTCGATATAGTCCTTCATCAGATAATCCCCGGTATGTCCGATTATATCCATACCGCGATAACGGCGGGCAACAGGGCAGACCCCGCGTTCTTTGATTACGTTCTCGCAAAGCTCGCCTCGTCGTTTGCCCATATCGGTACGCAGATGAAAGGCCGCGCGATGTGCGAAGTCTTCGGAGCGTTCGGCTGGGCGGAGGGCGCTCCGTTCATGAAATGGCTGCTCGACCATCTGCTCGTCCGCGGCGTCAATTATTTCGTGCCGCACGCGTTTTCACCTCTGTTTCCGGATCCCGACTGCCCGCCGCATTTCGGCGTGGAACGGCTCGATCCGCAGTTCGAGGGATTCACGAAGCTGATGAACTACGGCAACCGCGCCGCGCATCTGCTCTCGTCCGGCGTACATAAAGCCGACGCGGCGATACTCTATCACGCCGACGCCGAGTGGTATAACGGAGAAGCGGGATCGATGTATTCGCAGGTACCGGCGAAAATACTGTACGACGAACACATAGATTTCGATATCCTGCCCGCCGACTGCTTCGTAGAAGCCGGTTCGCGCGTTTATAAAGCCGAGGCGGAGAACGGCAGACTCAGAGTCGGAGACGAAACGTACGGCTGCCTGATCGTGCCTGCGTACGTAAAACTGCCCGAAAAACTTGAAAAAGCCTTTGCCGATATGGAAAAACGCGGCGTACGCGTGATCCGCATGAGCTTCGATACGAAACCGGAAGAGCTGATCTCCGAAGTCGATCGCGTGATCGTAAGAGATATAACCGTCGGAGGCGGCCATCATCTGCTTCGCTGTACGCATTATACCGACGGCGGATCGGATATATATATGTTCGTAAACGAATCGACGTCACAGCCCGTACATACCGTTCTGCATCTTAATTCGGTAAAAGACGCAAACTGCTGCGCGATCCTCGATCTGCTTAACGATAACGTATATAAGAAAAAGACCGAAGACGGCAGACTGACGCTCGATCTTGAGCCGTATCAGTCCGTCATAGCCGTGTTCGACCGCTCCGACGGCGGCCTCGACGGTATCGAAGAAAAGCCGGCAATGAAGCCCGTATCGGAGGCGCGTTTGAATTTCAAAATCGAACTTGCGCCGTATACCGATATGAACGGATATGAAACGTATAAAGAAAACGTACCGTCCGGCGCGCTGCCCGATATAACCGATATAAAAAACAGGCCCGATTTTTCAGGCAGGATAAGATATATCTGCCGCACCGCGGTCCCCGACGGCGTCCGCGGCATCGCTCTCGGTGAAGTCGGGCAGACCTCGCGTCTGTTCTGCAACGGCAAAGACTGCGGAGTAAGGATATGCCCGCCGTATACTTACGATCTTTCGGACGCGCTCCGCACCGGCGAAAACGAACTTGTCGTCGAGGTGTCGAACACTCTCGCCAACGCCGTGCGCGACGGCTTCTCGGCTTACCTGGCGATCCCCCGGTCGGGACTGTTCGGACCGGTCGTCTGGCTGAAATGAAAATAAACGTGATCATATTGCCGAATTGTGAAAAAATCGAAAAAATGTCGAAAAAGTTATATGTTTTTACTTGAAAAAATAAAATAAGAATGGTAAAATATGTTCAAAGTATTAATATGTTCGTTTTATATAACGCACATAAATTTAACAAAGGAGAAAAAAGCAAAATGAAAAAATTCTTAGCACTTGCAATCGTTGCCGTTATAACGGTAGCTCTCTGCGTAAGCGCGTCTGCGAGCGCAGCTCTCAGAGTAGACGCTGACAAACTCTACGAGCTGTTCGAGAACAACACCGGCGCAAACACCGTTACCGCTGAAAAGAAAGACGGTTACGTAACGTTCACCGCTTCCGGCGACGACCCGTTCTTCGCTTTCCCGGAACCTTTGAATCCCGGCGTCGACGCGAAATACGCTGTTGTCAAATACAGAACGGGCGATGAAGGCGTCAACACGATAGACTTCTATCTCAAGATAGCCGAACCGCACGCACAGAGCGCCGGTCTCACCAGAGACGGCGAATGGCACTTCGTGGTCGTGGATCTTTCCAAACCGTTCCCGGAATCCATGGATTCTATCTGGGACGGCACGATAGCCCGTCTTGACCCGATGACCGGTTCCGTCAACGGCAAGTCCATAGACATCGCT
>JAEEGL011319699.1_pt1 | contig 32284 bp, 19 predicted proteins | sample 9134231 | NCBI WGS metagenome assembly JAEEGL01 (sample SAMN16246548, study PRJNA631951) | gut metagenome | biome: gut microbiome; feature: rumen; material: fiber-attached | host: Bos | place: Iran: Karaj | collected 2018-10 | reverse complement strand
TTGTTCAGTTTGGCCTCAATCTCCTCGGGGTAGATGTTCTGGCCGTTGCTGCTCAGCAGCATGGTCTTCAGGCGGCCCTTGATAAATATTGTGCCGTCGGCGCTCATCGTACCCATGTCGCCGGTGTGCAGCCAGCCGTCGGCGTGAAGCACCTTGTCGGTGGCTTCGCTGTTGTGGAAGTAGCCCGCCATCACGTTTTCGCCGCGAACGCAGATCTCGCCCGGGATGTTCTCGGGGTCGTCGCTCAGAATTTTGCACTCCATTAGCCCGGGCAGGATGCGGCCCGCGCTGTGAGGCACAAACTCGCGCCAGGGCGTGTGGCTCACCAGCGGAGCGCACTCGGTCATGCCGTAGCCCACCGTGTAGGGAAACTTGATTTTGTACAGGAAGTCCTCAACCTCGGCGTTGAACGGGGCGCCGCCAACGATGATCTCCTCAAACTCGCCGCCGAAGGCCTCGATGAGTTTGCGGCGTATCTGCGAGTAGATGCGGTTGTCGAGGAAGGGCACGGCAAGGGCCCAACGCAGCATGCCGCGGCTGATCATGGGCACAATCATCTTGCTGTAGATTTTCTCCAGCACCAGCGGCACGCAAATCACAAGGTTAGGTTTAATCTCGCCCATCGCCTTGACGATGATTTTCGGCGACGGGATGCGGCCCAGCAGTGTGATGTGCGAACCCACGGCCAGCGGAACCAGCATGTCGAAGGCGCAGCCGTAGGCGTGAGCCAACGGCAGGAACGACAGCGCGCGCGAGCCACGGTAGTGAAGTTGAGAGTTGATGCCGTAAACGATGTTGCCGCACAGGTTGTTGCCTGTAATCATCACTCCCTTGCTGAAACCCGTCGTGCCCGACGTGTAGTTGATTTCCATCAGTGCGTCGTTAGGCACATCGGGATAGTGGATGTCGTTGCGGTAGAAGCCGTCGCGGTACACGCGATTAAACGTGCGCGTCAGTCCGAAGAGCGCCTTCCCCACGTTCTCGCCGGCTTTCTCGGCGATGAGTTTGCGGTCGTCCAGGCTGATCACCGCGCGGATGCGGTGCAACTGGTCGAAGTCAAGCGACTCCCAGATCGTCTTGCTCGAGAACAGAATCACCGCCTCGCTGTGGTTCACGATGTGCTGGGCATCTGTCGGGTTGAACTCCTGAAGGATGGGCACAATCACCGCGCCATAAGTTATGGTGCCGATAAACACCGTCACCCACGTGGGCGTGTTCTTGCCGATGAGCGCGATGCGGTCGCCCTGCTTGATGCCGCATTGCTTGTACAGCAGGTGCAGACGCGCGATTTGTCGGGCCAGGTCGCCATAGGTGAGTGTCGACTTGTCGCCGTAGTCGCTCAGTGCCGGCAGGTCCCAGTTGTCGATGAAACTCTTCTCAAAAATCTTGATAGTATTCTCTTTCAACATATTCAATTCTTTTTTCCGCTGCAAAGTTACGATTAAGCGAGTGAAAAGCCAAATTTATTTGGGCTTTTCCGAGCGAGAGTAACTTCGACCTTCAGTTCAACGTTACGATTTAGTGAGCGGTGAGCAAAGAAAAAAACTCGTTTTTTTCTTTGTTTACCCGAACGGCAGTAACTTAGACCCCCAGCAAAACTCCTCCCCTAAGTTAGGGGAGGTGGCCCATCGGGCCGGAGGAGTGTGTCCCCCCAGAACCCTCGAATGCTCGAATGTTCGAATGCTCGCCCCCCCGAACCCTCGAATGTTCGAATGCTCGAATGTTCGAATGCTCGATCGTTCGAATGTTCGAATGCTCGCCCCCTCGAATGCTATATATATTATATAATAAGGTGTATCCCGCATAACTTCCCAGGTGCCTCATGCGCAAAATAAGCCGCAAAAAGAGTTCATCTCCGAGATTTTTTGAAAAAAAATTACGAAAATGCTTGCCAGTTCAAAAAAAAGCAGTACCTTTGCAGCGCAATTCGGGAAACACCACCCGAAATAGTTGCGACTCCGTAGCTCAGCTGGTAGAGCAATTGACTCTTAATCAATGGGTCGTGGGTTCGAGTCCCACCGGGGTCACTAAAAATGCGGTGACTTGTTATCACGACAAGCCGCTGCATTTCTTTATATCCACCCATCTGGCCTTATCCCCCTCAAAGCATGCCCCCACACGTTATTTTCAACCCCAAAATGAACGTGAGTTTGGTATAAAATAGCCACAGAGTCAATGCGTTAGCAAGTTTCCCTCTAAGAGCGGGTGCCCGAAGGGCGGGGGCGTGTGTCAACAACAAACAATTGCCAACCAGTGTGTTATCACACACTCCTCCGGCCCTTCGGGCCACCTCCCCTAACTTAGGGGAGGGGCTGTGTCTCAGTTACTTACATGCGCCAATGATGAAAAGGGGACGGTCCCTTTTGTTGCATTTTTGCCCCATAAGGCCCTAATTTGTCCTCAAAGGGACGGCCTTTGAGGACATTTGGCAATTCTCAACAGGCTGTTTCATAAGTCTAGGTTAACGAGGCACTGGCCGACTGCCAGGCCGCCGTCGAGAAGCACACCTATTATCATCGTCAGGTGGAGGTGCTGCGGGATGCCTACAGTGGCACGCACGAACTCATGGATAACGGCAAGGCAAGTTACCTCGAGGTGCTCACCGCACAGGAGAGCCTGCTGAGCGCGCAACTCAACGAGGCAACCAATATGTATAACGGCGCACAAGCCATCATTGCCCTGTACATCGCGCTCGGTGGCGGCACACGCTGATTGCCGCGTATAATCAGCCGAAAAAACGAACAATCGACGACCCGCAGGCTACTAAATGCTTGCGGGCCGTCGGTCTTTTTTGCCCCTGACGGCCACGTTGCGTCGATTGGTGGCGACAACCCCGCTCTTTCGTGAGAAATAGCGGCACACTCACATGCTATGTGCGAAAAAATTTGCAAACGCTGCTCGCGAGGTTGTAATTTTGCAATGTAATCAGAAACAAAATTATTCACACATAAAACACTACAACAATGGAAACGAACAACAACACTTTCAACACCGAGTTGAATCAAGAGATGAACACCGAGATGAACGAGAACACGAGTGGCAACAGCCGTGCACGTTTAGCAGCCATCGGAGGCGCAGTGCTTGCCTCGGCAGCCGGAGGCGCAGGAGTGGCTTACGCATTGAACAACATCGGCCTCCAGTCGGCAGAGCCCGAGGAGCCCACCGAGCCCGAGACCCCCGAAACCCCGACCGAGGTCAAGGTGGTGGTAAAAGAGCAGGTCAAGATTGAGGAGAAGAACAACGAGAAACCCGAGCCCGAGCGCGAGGACTTCATCACCATCAACAACCTGAAGGTGGTGGACATGGGCCACACCGAGATTAATGGCGAAATGGTGGCTTACGCCGTAGTGCAAGAGCCGGTGACCGAGCAGTATTATTACATGTACGACATCGACCACGACGAGGTGTTTGACGTGATTGCCAACGAAGAGGGTGAATATGCGTTCTTCGACCAGACCAATCCGCTGGAGACCATCAGTTATGCCGACGCTTTCGATCACATCGACAACCAGGAACTCATGGCACGACTCATCGCCGAGGGCGAGACTCCCACCGACGACATCATAGTTCTCGACGACGGCGTGGCTGAGATGCCCGTAGAGGCCGACAATGTAGTCGATACCCTTGACGTTAAGGAGAACGAGGAACTGCTGGCAAGCAACGACGAGCAGCCCGAGGAGTCGTGGCCCGTAGATGAGAATGACTCAGTGATCGCCGACAACCAGCCCAGCGAGTCGTGGCCCGAGGAGGAAGAGCAGGCTTCAGAGTCGTGGCCCGAGGAGTCCTGGCCCGTAGAGGAAGAGCAAGCCTCAGAGTCCTGGCCCACCGACGACCCCACCGACGACGTACTCGCATAACTCCAATAACTCAACCCCCCAACATAATTTCAGCCATAATATGAATAGTGCCGAGGCCACCAGCCCCGGCACTATTCATAAATCCCCACATTTATCCCATCTTGAAGTAGGGGCTATTTACCCTGTTGTTCACTGAAAAGCAAACCCTGCACTTTCGTTAGAAATTGCCGCTAACTCACACGGTATGTGCGAAATAATTTGCAAACCGGGTTGCCGAGGTTGTAATTTTGTAATGTAATCAGAAACAAAATTATTAACTTCAAAACACTACAACAATGAAAACGAACAACACTATCAACACCGAGTTGAACCGAGAGATGAAAGAGAACACGAGTGGCAATAGCCGTGCACGTTTAGCCGTCATCGCTGGCGCAGTGCTTGCCTTGACAATCGGCGGAACAGGAGTGGCTTACGCCTCGAGCGACAACGCCGAGATGAGCAGCGACATGGCGACCACCGCCGTAGTGCAAACCCCCAGCGAATCTTGGCCCACCGAGTCCTGGCCCACCGAGTCTTGGCCCGAGGAGTCTTGGCCCGAGTATCAAGCACAACAGTCTTGGCCCACTGAGTCCTGGCCCACCGAATCTTGGCCCGAGGAGTCTTGGCCCGAGTATCAAGCACAACAGTCTTGGCCCACTGAGTCCTGGCCCACCGAATCTTGGCCCGAGGAGTCTTGGCCCGAGTATCAAGCGCAACAGTCCTGGCCCACTGAATCTTGGCCTGAGGAGTCTTGGCCCGAGTATCAAGCACAACAGTCCTGGCCCACCGAGTCGTGGCCTGTCGATGACGTAATGGCATAACCCCAATAACACTATAAATGCTATTAATGCTATCGAGAATAGAACTTATCAAAGCCATAATTCATAGCGCAAAAAGGTGACCCCAGCAGGGCCACCTTTTTTCTTGAGTAAATAATGTGTGATTAGTTGGTGAGAGTGAACGGCAAGGTCTGCACGTCGGCGCTGTTGCGGCCCACCATAAGTTGGAAGTCGCCGGGCTCGCAGTCGTAGCGCAGGTCGTTGTCGTAGAACTTAAGTTTGTCGGCCGTGATGGTGAAGGTCACCGTCTGTGTTTCGCCGGCTTTGAGGAAGATGCGCTTGAAGTCCTTCAACTCACTCACTGGGCGTGCGATGCTGCCCACCATGTCGCGGACGTAGAGTTGAACTACCTCGGCGCCGTCGCAGTTGCCAGTGTTGGTCACCGTAACAGTGGCCGTGATGCTGCCGTTGCGGCTCAAAATGGGCGAACTCAGTGCGAGTTGGCCGTAGTCGAAGGTGGTGTAACTCAGGCCGTAGCCAAAGGGATACAGCGGGTCGTTGGACACATCCAGATAGTTGCTTTGGAACTTCTGGAAGTTCTTGCCCTGCAGCGGACGGCCAGTGTTCAGATGGTTGTAATAGACGGGAATTTGGCCCTCGTTGCGAGGCATGCTGGCGCTCAGGTGGCCGCTGGGGGTGACATCGCCGAAAATCACGTCGCAAATGGCGTCGGCGGCCTCACTGCCACCAAACCACACATTGAGGATGGTGGGGATGTTCTCTTTCTCCCAATTCATCACCGTTGTGCGGCCCGAGAAGTTGAGCAGCACGATGGGCTTTCCGATGGCGATAAGTGCCTCGAGAAGGTCTTTCTGTGCGTCGAGGATGGTGAGTTGCGAGCGACTGCTGCACTCGCCGCTCATCTCGCTGGGCTCACCCATGGCGGCAACAATCACGTCGGCCTGGCGAGCGATGGCCACGGCCTCGTCGCGCATCACCTGCGGGTCGCGCTCGTCGCGCATCTCGCGGCCAAACATGGTGGAGTTCTTCTCCAACTCAGCGTCGTAGCACACGTTGCAGCCCTTGGCGTAGAGCACGTTGGCCTTGCCTTCGGTGGCGCGTTGCATGGCCTCGAGCAGCGTGCTGTAACGCTCGCTGGTGGCTGCCACGCTCCATGTGCCGGGCATATTGGCGCGCGTGTTGGCCAGCGGGCCCACGAGGGCTATGGTGCCCTGCTTGGTCAGTGGCAACACGTTGTCGCGGTTCTCCAGCAGTACAAAGGTCTCTGTGGCCACGCGACGGGCCTCGGCGCGGTGCTCGGCGGTGAAGAGATCGCGCTTAGCGCGGTTGATGTCGAGATAGCGGTAGGGATCGCTGAAGAGGCCCAATTTGTATTTTGCCTCGAGGATGCGGCGGCAGGCCTGGTCGATGGCTTGCATCGTAACTTTGCCCTCGTTAAGCGATTGCTCTAATGTGCCCAGGAAGCCGTCGGCTACCATGTCCATGTCGGTGCCGGCGTTAAGCGCCAGGGCCGACACTTGTTGCAGGTCGCCCATGCCGTGGTTAATCATCTCGCTGATAGCGGTATAGTCGGTGACGACAAAGCCGTCGAAGCCCCACATGCCACGCAGCACGTCGGTCATCAGCCAGCGGTTGGCCGTGGCAGGGATGTAGTCAACCGTGTTAAACGAGGTCATAAACGACCCAGCGCCAGCATCGGCACCGGCCTTGTAGGGCGGGAAATACTCGTTGAACATGCGCACATGGCTCATGTCAACGGTGTTGTAGTCGCGGCCGCCCTCGGGGGCGCCGTACAATGCGAAGTGCTTGATGCACGACATCATGGTGGTGGGGCTGGCCAGGTCGGCACCCTGATAACCCTCAACCATGGCGCGGCAGATCTCACTGCCCAGGTAGGGGTCCTCGCCCGAGCCTTCGCTCATGCGGCCCCAACGGGGCTCACGGCACACGTCCACCATCGGGCTGAATGTCCAGCAGATACCATCGGCTGTCGACTCTACAGCGGCAATGCGAGCCGAGTTGCGGATGGCTTCCATGTCCCAACTCATCGACATGGCAAACGGGATGGGGAACACCGTCTCGTAGCCATGAATCACGTCCATACCGAAAATCAGAGGAATGCCCAAGCGGCTCTGCTCCACAGCGATGCGCTGCACCTCGCGGATTTTCTCCACACCCTTGAGGTTGAAAAGTCCGCCCACCTCGCCAGCCTTGATTTTGCCGGCGATGTCGCTGCTCATGGCCGTTCCGGTGATGATGTCGCCGGTTACGGGCAGATTGAGTTGTCCGAGTTTCTCACGAAGCGTCATTTTACTCATCAGGCCGTCGATGTAGCGGTCCATGGCAGGGTCGCTCGACGCGCTGGCATTGAGCGCGCAGGCACCCAGTGCTAAAGTCAATAATAGGTTGCGTAATTTCATAAATTATTATGTTTTGTGTTGATTATTATCGATTTAGTTTAATATGTGAATCCCAGGTTGGTGAGCCCTTGCTGCACCTCGGGGCAACTCATAAACAGCCGCCACAGCAGTCCGGTGCGGTAATTCTCAATCATCGGCGCAATGGTGCATTGGTCGATGGCAAGATAGTGTGGCACGGTCCAGCGGGTTTGCGGTGAAAAGGCATCGTAGAAGCCATATTTTCCCCAAATCCACTCGCCCTGCGCGTAGAAGCCCTTCAGGGCAGCCATCGACTGCTCGGGCGTGTAAGGCATCGACGACAGCGCTGCCGTGGGGGTAATCACGCCCAGGTCGTTGCCGGGGCAGTGCGCGCTGTAGCCCACCGTCGAATAACTGGCGGTGAGGCCCCAGCAGTCGGGGCCGTAGCTCTTGTATTGTTTCGGGTTGGTGACACAGTACTGATAGTTGCTCAGTGCGTGGTTGCGCACCACGTTCCAGTAGTTGGCATATTCGTCCTTGAGGTTGCGCGGGTCGAGGCCAATCCAACTATAGTGCGCCCAGAATAGCGGTCCGCCGGTGTGTTCGGCGCCGTTGTGCTTAACTTCTAACGGCAGGCCAAAAGGTGCCGCGGTGCTCTTGATGCCGCCGCTGCGTGCCCAGCCCTTGTGGTAGCACGCCGCGGGCACCGAGTGCGTGGGCGACGCTGCCGCTAATATGTATACAATCAGGCACTCGTTGTAGCCCTCCAGCGGGAAGTTCATCTCCCATCCATAGTCGGGGGACCAGTGCCAGTAAATCACTTCTTGGCCGCCGCGGGTGTACCAGTCGAACTCCATGGCGTGCCACAGCGCGTTGATTTTTTCCACCAGAGCGCGCTCGGCGTCGCTCGTGCCGTTGAAGTACTGGCGAGCGCACAGCAGGCCCTGCATGAGAAAGCAACTCTCCACCAGGTCGCCGCCGTTGTCCTTCTGGCCGAAAGGCTTCACCTTGCCGCTCGGGCCGTCGAGCCAGTGCGGCCACACGCCATGAAAGCGGTCGGCACGCGCCAGGTAGTCGACGATAGTGGTGAGACGCTGCAGGCATGCCTGGCGAGTGATGAAACCACGCTCACAGGCTGCCAGCAGGCCGGCGATGCCAAAGCCGCTGCCGCCAGTGGTCACCACGTCGCGGTCGTTCTGGGGGTAGTTGTTGTCGAGATGGATGCGCTCGCGGGCAAGACCCGAGGTGGGTTCGGCGCCATCCCACATGTAGTTGAAGTGCACCTTCTCGATGTAGTCGAGCAGGGCGGCGTCGCTCGCAAATTGCGATGGGCGCACCTCGGCTTGAGGTGGAGAGGGTGGGGTGGGCTCGTCGATGGCATTGTTGTTCGACGATTTGCACGCCACGAGAGTGGCAAGTGCGGCAAAAAGAAATATTGCGATGCGTTTCATGACAGAGCAGATTGAGGATGAATTATTGAGTTATAATGCCCGACATCGCGCTGCGGCCCGTCTCGCCTAAAGCCTCGATGGCAAAATAATAGGTTGTGCCGCGGTCCAGCCCGCGCATGTCGTAACTGCACTCGCCATTCACGGTGATGCAGTGGTAAAGTTTGTCGGGAGCGATGCCGTAGTACACGTTGTAGCCGTAGGCCCCCGGCACAGCCTGCCACGAAATCATGGCATTGCGGTCGTCGTTGCGGTCGCGGTTCACATTGAAGCCCTTGACGGCCGCCGGGGCCTTGCCGGGTGCGTTGCCAAAGATGCGCACGTCGCTCAGGCAGAAGTAGCCGCCCGAGGGCATGTGCAGGTTCTCAACTTTGATAAATCGTGTGTCGAGCCCCTGGCGTAACTCCACGTAGTCGTGCGGCACGTCGCGGTCGTTGCCGCTCTTGTCCACCACCAGTGTCCACTGCTGGCCGTCGGCGCTGGCATAGATGCGATACTGGTGGTAGATGTCGCTGGCGCGATTGTGCTGCACCACATGGTGGTCGTAATAGTTGAGTTGGATGGCGTGCACCGTCTTTATCCCCTGCAGGTCGATGGTGATCCACTCGCCTGGGTCGCCGCTAGCGGCGCTCCAATAGGTGCGCATATCCTCGTCGGTGAGGCTGCTGGCAAGCAGTGTGCTGTCGGTGCTCGAGGTGGTAGCCGGCTTGCCGTACGACAGCAGCATCCAGCCCGTGAAGCGCTGGGTGTGGCTGCCTACCGAGGCATCGGCGTTCCAGCAGGGATAGTCGCCAAAGGCCGTATTGCACCACATCACGCCGTCCTTGTCGAAGTCCACCGGGTAAAGGCCGATGCGGCGCTCAAACTTGTACTTGAGCGAAAGCATGCAGGTGCCCACGTGCCAATAGCGGCCATTGGCATCGGCCCACGTGCCGCCATGGCCCACGCCCTGCACAAAACCGCCGGGCTTGTAACTCATGGGGTTGTGGCGCTGGTAAGTGAACGGGCCCAGAGGCGAGTCACCAACGTACACGCCGTCGGCATACACCTTGAACTCGGTGCCCGGAGCACCGTATTGAAAGTAGTATTTGCCCTCATGCTTGGTCATGTAAGAGCCTTCCATGAAGGGCTTTAGCGTCACCTCGTCGTCGTTGTTCATGCCGAAGCGTTCCCAGCCGTGGACCTCGGGGTGCAGCAGCACCAAGTCGTGGATCTTGCTGATGGGCGTGAAATCGTATCGGCTCACCTGCACACCCTTCACGGGATACTCGTTGCTTGAGCCATAGTATTCGTAGAGGTTGCCGTCGTCGTCAAGGAAGACGTAGGGGTCCCAAGTGGGCAACGTGTTGCGCTCGATGGCACGGCGCCAGCGGCCCTGCTTGGGCTGCGTGGTGTACCAGATGGGCATGCCCTCGTAGGTCGAGCCGGTGTAGAACAGTGTGTCGCCCACCACCCAAGCCGCCGGGGCGCACTCATCGTCGTCGGTGGGGTGGCGCTGGAAGGTGGCGGTGACAAAGTCCCAGTCGCTAAGGTTGCGGCTGGTGTGGAAACCGCCCTGGTTGGTCGAGAACAGGAAGCACTCGCCCTTGTAGGTCAGCGCCATGGGGTCGGCACTCGACCGAAACGAGCCGCCGCGCTTGGTGTTGGGGTTGAACGGCTCGTAGTTGTAACTTATGTTCATGGGGTTGCAATAGGTGCTCGTGCTGGGCTGCGACGGGTCGTACCACGGCGTGGCCACGGCGGCCTGGCGCGGCAAGGCCACGCTGGCCCGTGTCTTGATGCACATGGTGATGTCGACCTGGTGGTCGGCAGCCTCGCGCCTGACGATGGCCTGTTCCATACCGGGATAGTGCACGCACAGGTCGCGGTCGGTGTCGGTAGCGATGAGGCTGTAGCGGCCCTGCGAGTCGGTGTTGCTGTGCGCCGGGCTGTAGAGCCACATCACCGTGGCTCCCTCAAGCGGATGGCCTTCTTGGTCGGTAACAACACCGGTGATGGTGTATTGCTGAACCACGGGGATGTAGTAGTCGCTCACTTGCCCTTTTACCACTTTCACCGAGTCGCTACTGGCAGCGGCACTGAGGGCAATGACGGCGGCAATGGCCGTTACGAGTTGTTTCGTTGCCATGACATAAGTTGTTGTTATATTGAAATTTAAAAATGCAGGGTGCCGCCCTCCATGATGGTGACACCCTGCTTCAACTGATTCACTTTATTCAGCCTTTGGCTCTTTTGCCAAATCAGGTTCGTTTTGCAATTGTGCAAGAGGCAACGGGTAGTAACGCACGGCCTCAGTCCAGCCGGGCAGCACGTTCGATGCCTTACCACTGCGCACCAGGTCGTTGTAACGCTCGCCCCACTCGCACACGAGTTCCATGCGGCGCTCGTCGAGCACTTGGTCGACAGTCACGTTGCTGATGCTGGGCATAGCGGCGCGGGCACGCACCAGGTTGAAGGGAGCGTCGCCATTCTTGCCCTGGCGCACCTTAGCCTCGGCATTCATCAGCAGCACATCGGCGTAGCGCAGCACGCGAATGTTGTTGTTCGAGCCGTACTTCGTGCGACCTTCGGTGAGTTGGTTGGTCGGAGTGTAAGCCTTGCCGTTCCAGGTGTTGGTGTTGTTGGTGTTGCCTTGCAGGTTGATGAAGTCACCGTCGCGGGTGGTAGTGCCGCCAACGAGCACCGAGGTCTCAAGACGCACGGTCTCGCCACGGGCGGTAGCCCAGTTGATGAAGTTGTCGGTGATACCCACAAAGTTCCAGCCACCCAGGTTACCGGGACCTTGGAAGACGAACCACTGGTCGGCGTCGACCATGTCGCCACTGCCAATGCCGAAGTCGGTGCACTGGCACTCCATCAGGCTCTCGTTACACAACTTGCCGGGAATCTTGAACAGGTTGTAGAAGTCGGGATAGAGCGAGAACTTCTGGCTGTTGATGATTTGGTCGGTCAATGCCTCGGCCTGGGCATACTCGCCACGGTTCATGTAGACCTTGGCAGCCAGGGCCATAGCGGTGTAAGCCGTAACGGCACCCACGTGGGCCGACTCGTTGGGGCGAATCTTGGGGCAGTTGTCGATGGCATACTGCAGGTCCTCGAGCATGTAACGCTGTACGGCGTCAACTGTCGAGCGGGTGAGGTCGCCCTGGCCGTTGCTGCGCAGGATGGTCACCGGACCGAAGGCCTGAACCAGGCGATAGTAAGCGTAAGCGCGAAGGATGCGCACCTCGCCGCAGTAAGCGCGATAGTTGGCGCGGTCGGTCTCACTCGTGATGTTCTCGTTGTAGTTGTCGAGAGCGTCGAGGGCTCCGTTGGCAATCTTAATCATGCCGTAGTACTGGTTCCACATCTCATTCAGTCCCCAGAACGAGTTGTCGTACTTCAGGTTGCCGAAGTCGACCAGAATACCCTGGTCGTCAACGCGTCCGCTCCACACGTCGCCGTCGCGAACGATGGTCAGTGGCCAAATCACCCAGTGCATGCCGCCGGTACGCAGTGCAGCGTAGACACCCGACACGGGCATGTACAGATTGTTCATGTCGGTGTAATCGACACTCGACTCAGGCACGCTGTTCTCAGGAGCCTTGTCCAGGAAATCGTCGCACGAGGTGCCCGCGAGGAGCAGCAGGGCCGACATTCCAGCAATCATTATATTCTTGAAGAGTTTCATTGTTTCGTGTTTTTAAGAAGTTAGATAATGTGACTGTTGATTTAGAAGTCGATTGTCAAACCGAATGTGTAAGTTGCGGTCAAGGGGTATACCTCGGTGTCCCAACCCTCGGCATCGCTCAACTCGGGAGTGAATGCATTGGCACTGAACAGTGTCAGGGGACGGTCGGCGGTAACGCTGAAGCGCACGCCAGGCAGGGTGTAGTTACCCATCTTGATGTTCTTCAGGCTGTAGCCCAAGGTCACATTCTGGATGCGGAAGAAGTCGGCATCCTCAACCATGAAACTGTTAACACGCTGGTCGCTCACGTTCCATGTGCGAATCCATGCCTCGGCGCTGGGATACTCGTTGGTGCTGCCGGGGCCGGTCCAGCGGTTCTTCACCTGATCCTGGTCGAAGTTGTAGTTGCTCTGAGCATAACGCAGGGCGCGCTTGCGGTTGAACATTTGTGCTCCGGCGTTGCCGTAGGTGGTCAGCGCGAAGTCGATGTTCTTCCACTGGAAGCCCAGGTTGAAACTGTAGATAAGGTTAGGCAGGTACGAACCTAATGCGGTGCGGTCGTTACCGTCGACGATGCCGTCGCCGTTCAGGTCGCGATACTTGAAGTCGCCGGGCTTCAGGCCGTTGGCAACTGCAGTGGCATCAGCAGCGCACTCCTCGGGAGTCTGGTAGATGCCCTCAACCTCGTAGCCGTAGAACGAGTTCATCTGCTCGCCAACGATTTGGTATGTCTTGCCGCCGGCAACGTAGCCAATGCCTCCCAGCGACTTAACCTCGTTCTTCAGAATCGAGGCGTTGGCGCCAATGTTGTACTTGAAGTCCTGGCCGATGCGGTCGCTCCAGTTAACGCTGATGTCAACACCAGTGTTGAGAATCTTACCGATGTTCTGAGCCAGAGTGCGGTTCTCAAACGATACGCGCGGGCTGATGACGGCCTTGTGCGTCATGCGATAGAACCAGTCGACGTCGATGTTCAAGCGGTTGCTCAGGGTGGTCAGGTTGAAACCGACGTTGGTCTCGTCGACAACCTCCCACTTCAGGTAACTGAATACCGAGTTGTTCTGGAAGCCGGCGATGGTGGTGTTGCCAAACACGCCCGATGCCCAGGTGCCGGTGCTGATCGAGGCGAAGCCGTCGTTGGCGGCAACGCGGTCGTTACCCAGGCGACCCCAACTGGCGCGCAACTTCAGGTAGTCGATTGCGTGCTGGTTCTCCATGAAACTCTCGTTGCTGATAACCCATGCAGCACCCACACTGGGATAGTAACCCCACTTCTGCTGATACTTGTTGGTACCGTCGGCACGGAACGTGAGCATGAGCAAGTACTTGTTCATGTAGTCGTAGTTCAGTCGTGCAAAGTACGACATGCCGCGGTAGGTGGTGCCGTCGTCGCTCAGCGTAGCGCCGGTAGCATTACCGTTAACCCAGTACATGTATTCGTCGGCGCCGCCAGGAACGTGGGTAGTAGTACCCATATCGAAGCGGTAGTTCTGCTCGCGCTGCGAGTAGCCCACCATGGCACCAAAGTGGTGTACGTCGGCATAAGTGTCCTTATAAGTTAAGGTGTTATCCCAAATGTAGTTGTAGTTGAACGTGTCGCTCTTCGACAGGCTGGTGTCGTCGGTGTGTTGGTTGGTCGACACATAATAGACCGGCGTGAACACGCGGCCGCGAACCACACCGTAGTCGTAACTGTAACTGGTCTTGAAGTTCAACTTGTTGGGGATGAAGTTGATTTGTGCATAGAAGTTGGTCAGGAATTGGTTCACCTGGTTCTTGCTGTTGTTATAATAAGCGGTAGCAACAGGGTTGTAGAAGTTGTTGGTGAAGCCTACCGAGCCCGGCGAAGTAAAGTCGACCGGTGTGGCGTCGGTATTCTTTGCGTCATGCACAGTGTAGATGCCGGGGGCGTTGAACGCCTGCTGCCAAGCGGCATTGTTCGGGGTGCGCTGGGTGCCCTGGCTGAACACGCCGTTGAAGCCCACCTTCAACCAGTCGGTTGCGTCGTAGTCGACAGCAGCGCGGAAGTTCAGGCGGTTGTAGTAGTTGTTGCAGTCCATAACACCATCCTGGTGCAGGTAGTTGATACCCAGTGAGTAGGTCGCACGCTCACCACCACCGGTGATCGACAGGCCGTGGCTGGTAATCATGGCCTCACGCAGCAACTCGTCGTACCAGTCGGTGTTAGAGGCGTAAGTCCAGTTGTGGAAGTCGCTGTTGGCATACGAGCCGCCGAAGTGGTCAATCGATGCCTTCATCGTCTGCACGTAAGCATCGTAGTTGGCCTCGAGAAGCATCGTAGCGTATTCCTGGCTGTTGGCCATTTTCAGCACGTTGGTGGCCTTCTGCATACCGATGTAGCCATTGTAGGTGATGCGGGCAGCCTGGTTCTTGTTACCGCGCTTGGTGGTGATGATTACCACACCGTTGGCGGCGCGAACACCGTAGATTGCGGCAGCACTTGCGTCCTTCAGAATCGACATGTCCTCGATGTCAGCGGCATTCAGGAAGTCGATATTGTCGAAGAACATACCGTCGACAACGTACAGCGGGTTGCCGGCTGTGAACGAGCCGTTACCGCGAATCTGCACCTTCGGACCCTCACCGGGCGTACCGCTGTTGACAACGTTCACACCGGCTACCTTACCCTGCATGGCCGACATGGGAGAGGCACTGGGCGTCGACAACAGTTCGGCACCCTTGACCACCGTGATGGGCGAGGTAAGGTCTTTGGCCTGAGCCGAGCCGTAACCAATCACGACGATTTCATCGAGGTTGGTAACGTCATCCATGAGTTGCACGTTCATCGTGCTGCTGGCTGGCATTTCGACCGATTGCATTCCCATGAAGGAGAACTTGATCGTTGCACCATCGGGTACGTTGGCGATCTCGAAATTACCGTCGAGGTCGGTCACAGCACCCATGTTGGTTCCATTTACAACCACACTGGCGCCAATAACGGGAAGATTGACCTGGTCAACCACCGTTCCTCTTACTGTGAGGGCCTGTGCCACATTAAATGCGCACATCACCACAAGCAAGAGAGCAATGATTTTCTTTTCCATTTTTAAAGATTAAAGGTTGATACTAAAGTGAATTTGATTCAAATCTGACGCAAATTTAATCGCGCGTAGCGTGATGAACAAATTTTAATATACTTTACTACTACTCTTAAAAATTTTCTTGCTACGCTTTTAATACGCTTGATGAAGTTATTAGATTATTAATAAGTGATTTATGATTGCAAAAATATTTTTGTAATACTTGCACCCTACTTTTAAAAAAACTTTCTAAACTGTTAATGCCACGTTTCGTGTCCAAAAATTTGCACATCTCAGTTTTTGTGCCTATCTTTGTGGGCGAGTGGCGAAACGCTCTAATTCACACCATCTTATGCTCTCAGTCATGTCGAAACCAAAATATCGTCGCAACCTGCTGTCGCCGGCCGTGCTTTTTGTGCTGCTTTGGGTGGCACAGGCGGCATCGGCAGCATCGTTTATGCCACTAATCCACAACTATGGTAAGGCCGACTATAATGCCGCCCTGCAAAATTGGGACTTGACGCAGAACGACGCTGGCGAGATTCTCATTGGCAACGGCAATGGTGTGCTGTGTTTCGACGGCTACAACTGGCGGCTCACGCGGCTGCCCGGCAATGCCGTGGCGCGCTCGGTGCTCGCCGTCGGCGACCGCGTGTACGTGGGGGCCTACAAGGACTTCGGCTATCTCGTGCGCGATGCCTATGGCGATTATGTCTACACCTCGTTATGGCCAAAAAACTACAAGCCGCACGAGGACGAGATTTGGAATATTGTCGTCGACAAGCGCGGAACAGTGTATTTCCAGTCGTTCAGCGCATGGTTCAGTTACGACGGCAAGACGGTGATGCCGCACTACGACCAAGCCATGATGCCGCTATACTTTCACGAGGTGAACGGCGAGATCTACATGCAGGCTCAAATGGGCCATTATTATCACCTTCAGGGAGGTAAAATGGTCAAAATAATCGACCGCACGGCCGTTGGCAATGACCATGTGGTGGCCGCACTGCCCAGGCCTGGCGGCAGTCTTACGCTTTGCACTCAGTGGCACGGGCTCTATAGTTATAATGGCGGTAAGGTTGCACCGATTGTCACCGCGGCCGACGCTGCACTGAAAACAGCAAACGCCAATCGCGCCACTTTAGTCGGCGGCGACTCTACCGTGGTTGTTGGCACTATCCTTGACGGCATTTTCGGCATCGGGCGCAATGGCGATGTGAAATGGCATTACAGCATGTCTAATCGCTTGAATGTCAACTCGGTGCTCGGTCTTATGTGCGACCGTGACGGTAATGTGTGGGCTGCTCTCGACATCGGCTTAGCGCTAATCAGCACCGCATCGCCATTCAGTCTGCTCACACCCGACTTGGCAACTTCGTCGATAGGCATGGTGTACGGGCTGAACGATTGGGGCAACTACCTGTTTATCGCCACCAACCAGGCGGCATGGCAGTACGACTGGAAGACTGGGCTAATACGACGCATCGCTGGCAGCGACGGCCAAAACTGGCACGTCACGCAGGTCGACAATCAACTCCTGCTGGGCAACAACGACGGCACAAAATCAATCAATCCTGCCACCGCCATAGCAAGTCCGCTAACAGCGCCTAAAATGGGTAGTACAAGTATGCGCAAATGCATGATTGGCGGACAAGAAATTCTCTTGGAATCAAGTTATTATGATATGCGGGTGTCGCGCAAGGTCAACGGCGTGTGGACTTTCTCGCATACCCTCGACGCGCCACAAGCGCCAATATCTCAGTTCGAGGTCGACCCGGCGGGCAACATCTGGGCATCACACATGAGCCACGGCCTATTTCGCATTCGGTTGTCACACGACTTGATGCATGCCAAAGCGCAGACTGTGACCACGTTAGGCGGCGACACGGTCAAGTCGTTCACCCATGTGATGAAAATTCGCGGGCGTGTCGTCTTCTCGACCGACCGGAGCCTCTACACCTACGACGACCGCCTCGACAGCATCGTCCCGTTCAACGAACTCGACGGCATGTATTCGGGCATGCTATGCGACATCACGGCTGTCAACGACAGCGACTTCTGGCTCTCGACCAGCGAGGGCTTTGCCCTGGTGAGTTACGACGGCAAGCGCTACCGGCTGAAGGACGAGGTGTCGTCGCTTTTCTTCGGGCTGGAGTGCAACGACAACAAAAACAGCGTCTATGCCCACGACGGCGTCGCCTATTTTTACCTCAACAACGGCATCGGCCGCTTGCTGCCGCGGCAGTCCAAGCCGGCTCATGCCAAGCCTCATCCACTGCGTGTGCGCGAGGCTTTGACGCAGGGCAGCAACGGCAACACGCAGCGCATGCCCATCGTCACCAGCAAGTCGCGCAGGGCCAAGGCAATGCCGCACATCGAGTTGCTGCTGTCATATCCCAATTACGACTTCAAGCAGTTGACCTTCGTTTATCGCCTGAAATATGGCGGCAAGGAGTTGGTGTCGCAGTCGCAACAGCCTTTCGTGGAGTACAACGCATTGGGATACGGCGACTACCAACTCACCATCACCGTCAACAAACTCGACGGCACAACGCTCGACACCGCCGAGTATTTCTTCAAGCGCGAGCGCCAGTTCTACGCCTCGCTCTGGGCTTGGCTTATCTACGTCTCGCTGATGGCGCTGGCGGTCTACGGCTTGGTGCGGTATCGCACCAAAAAGACCGAGGCACGACTGCGCAAGCAGTTCGAAGACAAGAAGTTGCAGCAAGACATCGCCATGCTTGAGCAGAGCAAGGTGATCGCCGAGCAAAAACAACTGCTGCTCGAGGCGCAACTCAACGACAAAGCACGCGAGGCCGCCTCGCTCGCACTCGACGCCGTGGCGCGTAACCGGGCCATCGAGAACATCCGTGCAACACTGCAGGAGAAACGGCGAAAGGGAGCCATCAGCCAGCACGACATGGCGGCTATGCTCAGCCAACTCGGCGAGAATGCCGACGGCGAGAATTTCTGGGAGGTGTACCAAAACAATTTCAACCTCATCCACCACAATTTCTTCAAGAAGTTGCAGCAGGCCTATCCGGCGCTCACACCTGCCGACCTGCGCTTCTGCGCCCTGCTGCGCCTCAACCTCTCCACCAAGGACATTGCGCAGTTCACCGGACTGAGTGTGCGCGGCGTGGAGAGCGCGCGTTACCGCCTGCGCCGCAAATTCAACCTCGACGAGGGCCAAAACCTCGTCGACTTCCTAATCCACTTCGAATAACCCCACCCCCAATCCCACCTAAGCACCCCCTCAACCCCCACCCCCAATCCCTACCCCCAATCACACACCCGTCCCCCTCAATCCGTCCTTTCGAGCGTTCGATTGTTCGAGAATTCGATTGCTCGAAATCCCCCATCCGAACATCCAACTGTTCAAGTATTCGATTGTTCAAGCGTTCGAATGCTCGAATGTTCAAGAATTCGATTGTTCGCCCAACCCCCCCATCCACCCACCAAGCCAGCACCTCAGCCATCAAAATTTTTACTTACTTTTTAGAACAAAGTGTGGTCAAAGGGACAGTCCCTTTGACCACACTATTTTTTGAAAAACTTCACAAACCACCCTCCAAATGTGAAATTACATTTCTTTATTAGCATGAGTAAATATGTTGGAAAGAGCCAGTGTATCAATCTAATAGTTTGGTCGAAACTAGGCTTATCTCCATTGGTTCTTATTTGGCTCAATTTGTTAAATATGGTTTATTAATGAGATTAGGTGTGGTCAAAGGGACTGTCCCTTTGACCACACCTTTGGTGGTCAAAATAGGTTATTATTTGCTGAGTTCTTTTTTGAAGAGTTTGTCGATTTGGGCCTGGATGTTGGGGGCCATCGGCGGGATGTTGTGCGCTTGCTCAAACTGGCGAAGTTCCACAATGTTCATCTCCACCTCATTGTCCTTGCGAGTTTGCTTGAACTCTTTCTTGTCGATGTAGTCGCGGCCTGTGGTAAAGCCCTCGAACAGAATCACATAATCAGTGTCGAGTTGATCCATGTGGCCCGTGACAAGGGCCTGCTTGATGATGATGTCGCCCACAAGCATCTTGCCGTGCTCGTCGATGCGATACTTCTCGAAGTAGTGCGAGTGGGTGGTCTCAGAGTCACTCTTTTTCTTCTTTTTGCCTTTTTTCTCGGCTTCGGCGGCATCAATGTGGTCGTGGAACGTGAAGAGGTCAAACGATACGGTGCGCTCGCCGCGTTCCAGGTCGTCCTCGATATAGCCCAGCGTCGATATGCTGTCGCTGAGGATTTTACGCCCCGTCTCCAAATCTTCGGTAATCGTGATTTTGCCCTTGCGGGCGTAGCGGTTGACGCGAGTGTAGAGCGTCGTGGTGTCGAGGCTCGCCCACTTGTCGAGTGTGCCGCCAATGAGTGTGCTGATTGTGAATCGGTAAATCTGGTTTTTGCCGCGAGCCACGCTGCGCTTTTTCGCTGTGATTTTTTTCTTGGCAAACTCGTAGGTGTTGTCGCTCACTCCCGAGCGGAAATAGATGGGGCCCTCATCGGTGACGTAGGCGCAGCGATAGTAGGTCTGCACGTAGGCCAACTCTTTTGGCTTGACGTTGAGTTCGGCGAGTTCGTAGTTCACGTCGTCCATCACCACGACGGCGCTTGTCAGGGTGTCGGTGAGCACGGTTTTTGGCTTAAAGGCCACGTGCGAGAAGAAGAGCCGGTCCACGCCCTTGCTGTTGGTTACGTATCCGTCGTTGTCGGTGGTGCCCACCAACGCGCCATTCTCGTTTGTGACGCACACAGCGCCGATGGGCAGCCCGTCGTTGTCGACCACGCGCAACTGCTGTGCCAAGGTGGTGAAGCCTGTGATGGCCACCACGGCAAAAAGGAGTAAGTATTTGATTCTCATAATGATGTGTATAGTTATAAGACGCTCGCCTTTCGGGGTGAAAGGTGAGCGCTAATGGTTATGCCTATGGCATTAGTCCTCGTACTTGGCGTACTTGAAACTTGAGCCTCCCAAGAACTCACGCATGATACTCGTGGGCGGTATCTCCTTGTCGCTCACGGGGATAAAGTAGTGTATGAACTTGAGCAGGCGGTGCGCCTCGCTGTATTCGGGGCAATTCTTGGGCACCGACGCCAAGATCACCTCGGCATGAGTGCGCAGAACGGCAAACTCGATGTTGAGCGCCGAGTTGAACATCACGTCGGCGGTCTCCTGGAATGGCAATATCCACTGCTCCTCGGCGTCGCACACGTTCTTCCACTGGCTGATGGTCTCCTGTGCACTGAAGGCGCCCTTGTTGTAGTCGCGGATGATGCGACGCAGCAGGCGGTTGTCGCGCGTGGGAACCCAGTTATGGTCGTCGAGCGAGATGCTGGTGAGTGCCGAGACGAACACCTTAAACTTCATGCTATCGGGCAGGCGCTCGGTGAGCAGCGGGTTCAGCGCGTGTATGCCCTCGATGATGAGCACGCAGTCGCTCTTGAGTTTCAGTCGCTTACCGTTGTATTCGCGCTTTCCGGTGACAAAGTTAAACTCGGGCACCTCGACGCGCTCGCCGTTCATCAGGCGCATCAGGTGGTCCTCGAGCAGGTCGCAGTCCACTGCCTTGATGTTGTCGAAGTCATATTTCCCGTCGGGCAGCAGCGGCGTGTCCTCGCGGTTGACAAAGTAGTCGTCGGTCGAGAACGAGATGGGCCTGAGTCCGCACGCCAGCAATTGGATTGACAGGCGCTTGCAGAAAGTGGTCTTTCCGGAACTCGACGGCCCGGTGATGAGCACCAGGCGGATGGGGTCTTTCTCGGCGCGGAAGCGGCGGTCGATTTCTTCGGCAATCTGAACGATTTTCTTCTCCTGCAAGGCCTCGCTAACCTGAATCAACTCAGATGCGTAGCCCTTGAGGATGGCCTTGTTCACGTCGCCGGCGTTCGACAGGCGCATGATGATGTCCCAGCGCACTTTCTCAGCAAACATCTCGAACGTTCGCGGCATGTCGACCTTCGGCGCGAGTTTTGCCGGGTCTTTTTTGTCGGGCACACGCAGCAGCAATCCACCATGCAGATATTCCACTTCCCACACCTTGAGATATCCTGCCGAGGGCACCAGCGGCCCATAATAGTAGTCGGCAGTGTCGCCCAGTGTGTAGTAGTCGCTATAGATTTGTCCGCTGGTTTCGAGCAACTTCACCTTGTCGGCAAAGCCTCGCTCGGCAAACACGCGCACGGCCTCCTCGGTAGTGGCCTCGTGGCGGCGGAATGGCATGTCGAGATTCACGATTTCGTGCATGCGAGCCCTGATGGCCACCACGTCGTCCTCGGTCAGCAAGTCGCCATTGCGCTTCTTGAAATTGCAGTAATAGCCGCGCGAGAGCGGATATTCGATAAACAGTTTGCTGCCGGGAAACAGGTCGCTCGTGGCCTTGTAGAGCACGAAGCACAGCGAGCGCACGTACACACGATGCCCCGATCCCTCGCGGGCATCCATAAACTCTACATCGCGATTCTGGAACAGGCGGAATTTCAGTCCCTGCGAGGCATTATTGACCTTGGCCGAGACAACGGGATAAGTGAAATTCAACTCGTCGGCATACTCTTTGTACACATCGAGCAGCGACGTACCTTCGGGAAAACTCTTGGTGACGTTGTTGTTCTTACATCTAATCTGAAGCATAGTGGATATATGTTGATTATTGGCCCGCGCAACAAATCCACAAAAACAACCCTGAAAGGCGTGCCGATGTGAATCGATTAAGCATGCCGGTGTGAATAATTTCCGCTTGTGAGCGCAAAGGTACTGAAAAAAACGCACCGAGGCAAGCGAAACACTTGCCAATTATGAAATTTAACACATTTCCCTCGTGTTTGCACACTCTCACAAGGTCTTGGCGAGGCGCTCGACGGCTTGTGGGAAGTAGGCGTACTCGAGTTGGTGGACTCGCGCGGCGAGGGTGTCGGGCGTGTCGTCGGGCATGACGGGGCAGGTGTGCTGCTCAACGATGGGCCCGCCGTCGGGCACATCGGTCACCAGGTGAATGGTGATGCCGCTCTGCTTGTCGCCGCTGGCAAGCACGCTCTCATGCACATAGTGGCCGTACATTCCCTTGCCGCCGTGGCGTGGCAGCAACGACGGGTGGATGTTGACGATGCGGCCAGCGTAGGCGGTGAGCATAGGCTCGCCAACCATGGCCAGAAAGCCCGACAGCACCACCAGGTCAACGCCCAACTGCTGCAGGTGTGACGTCACTGCCGTGTTGTCGGCCCAGTGCTCCTTGCCGAAGTATTCCACCTCGATGCCCAGCGGGCGAAGACGATCAATCACGCCGGCGGCGCGACGATTGGTGATGACCGTCGCCACCTGGATGGTGGGGTGGCCTGTGAAATAACGTACGATATTCTCGGCATTTGTGCCGCTTCCCGATGCCAATATTGCGATGCGTGTCATAATTGTTGTTTTTACACTGCAAAGTTACACCAATCTCGGCGAAAGTCCAAAAAAGTAATGGCTCTAAGCCGATATTCGGGATAATAGTAGTAATTTTGCATTTGTGAAAAAGTGGATTAAGGAAAAATACAGACGCTTCAGGCAGTGGCAGTTGCATCCCAACGAACTTCACGTCAACACGGCAACTTCGCATTGCGCCAATTGCGGAACCGACTTTGAGGGCAACTTCTGCTCGCAATGTGGCCAGCGTGCCGCGACGGGGCGATTGACGATAAAGTCGCTCTTTTCAAGCGTGGCCATGATGTGGGGCATAGGCTCACGATCCATGCCTTACACCATTTGGCAGTTGCTGTTTCGCCCTGGATACTTGATTCGCGATTACCTGAACGGCAAGCGCATTTCGAGTTTTCCCCCAGTGAAAATGGCGTTTATCGTAGCGTTGGTTTTATCGGTGTTGAAGATGTGGGTTTTGCCCGATTTTTCTGCCGAAGATGTAGATGAGTTCGGATTTCTAAATGACTTATACCGTTGGGGCAGCCAAAACCCAGCGCTTTTGATGACAATAATCTCTCTTTTCTTTATTGTGCCGACATGGGTGTTTTTCCGTGAATCACCATGCTATCCCCACCACACCTTAGTTGAGGGCTTTTTCATTCAGGCCTTTTGTTGCACTCCGATGTTGATCATCTCATTCGGAGTACCAGAGATGTTGTTTTTTTCACCCCTGACGCTTTTAATATTTGCTTATTACTACTATGTGTACAAGCAACTGTTTGGCTACGGCTATTGGAGCACATTATGGCGTTGTGTGGTTGCCGCGATTACAATGTTTTTGTGTGAAAGCGTGGTAATCCTCTTATCCGCAGTGTTTCTTGAACAACTTTCAGATATAGAGGCACATAGGTATCCCATTGCCGTGGTTGTGGTGTGCGTAATACTGATCATTCTGTTCACGGCAGGCTACTTGATTGACCACCGCCGCGCCAAGAAGAAACCCGCCAACTTCTGAGCAGAATAATGAAGGTGTGTCAAAATTTTTAACCATAATTTTGACACACCTTCCGATTATAAGGGCTGATGCTACGTCAGCATTTTGCCAGGCGGGCAAGCAACTCGATGGTGACGCGCCAAATGTCGTCGATGGTCTTCAGTTCCACACGCTCGCGAGTGCTGTGCGGCTCGACGATGCGCGGCCCGATTGATGCCATCTGAATTCCTGGGTATTTCTGGGCGAAAAATCCCGCTTCAAGCACAAAGTGCATGGCCACCATGCGTGGCCGCCATCCCAGCACATCGTTGAAGGTGTCGCTGGTGAGTTGCAAGAAGGCCGAGTGCTGGTCTTCCTGCCAGGCCGGTGCGCTCATCACGATTTCGGGCGCGGCTCCGGCGCGGCCCAAGACTTTCGCAATCTCTTGTGCCGTTTCGGTCATCACGTCGTCGAGGAAACTGCGGGTGTGGGTCGACACGGTAATCTCGCTGTCGGTGGTGCGTATCATGCCCACATTGTTCGACGTCTCGACGGTGCCCGGCATGCTATCGCTCATCTTGATCACACCTTGCGGAACTTGCTCCAGTGCGTTCATCAGGTTGGCGATGATGTTCGGGTCGATGACCTGCGGCTCGGCATCGCACTCGGTGATGGTGAGGCGCACGTCGGGGTCGGTGGTGCCATATTCTTCGTCGAGCCACTGGTTGAAGTGAGCCTCGCGCTCGGTGACGTCGGCGCGGCAGTCGGCCGGCACGCAAATCACGGCCTCGGCCCACGAGGCAATCGACGCGCTGGCGTCGCCCACCTCAAGGCGTGCGAGGTCCACGGCGCAATCGTCGGCAATGGCCATGAGCAACGCCCAGATGAGTGTGGCGCCGCTGGCGCGACCCTTGTTGATGTCGACGCCCGAATGGCCTCCGCGACCGCCCTCAATGCGCAGTTTGAACCACACATTATCGCCAGCCGGCGCCGCGACGCGCTTGAGCGGCAAGTGGTGGATTTGCAGATAGGCTCCGGCGGCTCCGGTGGTGATGGTGTCGTAGTCTTCCGAGTCCAGATTCACCACTTTGCGACCCTTGATGAAATCGGGGCTGAGCGCCGACGCGCCCGTCATGCCGTCCTCCTCGTTGGTGGTGGTAATCACCTCGAGCGGGCCGTGAACGATCTTGTCGTCGGCCAGGATGGCCAGCGCCATCGACAGACCGATGCCATTGTCGGCGCCGAGCGACGTGCCGCGCGCCTTCATCCAGCCATTGTCGGTATACGGCTCGATGGCATCGTTGAGCGCGTCGAAATCCTTTCCGGCCTCGGCCACGCACACCATGTCCATGTGGTTGAGAATCACTATGGTCTCGGCATTCTCCATGCCTGGCGACGCAGGCTTGCGAATCACCACGCAGTTCTGGCTGTCGCGGTCATACTCCAGCCCGAGGCGCTCGGCGGTGGCGCACAGGAAGTCGGCCACGCGTTCCTCGTGGTGCGACGGCCGCGGTATCTGGTTCAACTGTTTGAAAAAGTCCATCACAACTTGTGACGAAGGAGTGTAAGTGTTCATGCTTATAGTATTATATGTGTTAATAAGTCGGTTTTTGTGCCCTGCGAGGCATACAGCACGCAAATTTAGCAATTATTCCGCATCGCGCCAAGCGCCTGGCCGAAAAACTGGCTTGATAACAAAATTCCGCCCCGTCGCCGCGCCGTGGCACAAGTCAAACAATTTATGCTATGACGTTTAACACGACTATTCATGAATTAGCCATTAATAATTTGATTCAAAGAATCACACATAAAAAATTCATGTATAATTCGTGGATAATTCATGTTTAATAAATATCCACACCAATCCTGGAAGTTGCAAATTGTGCATTATCAATCTCATGAGATAACAAAAGCGCCAACCTTGTAAAAGGTTGACGCTCAGTTGGTTGTCCTACCCGGACTCGAACCAGGAAATGCGGCACCAAAAACCGTTGTGTTACCATTACACTATAGGACAATCCTAACATTGTGAGACTCGTCGTCCCAAATGCGCTGCAAAATTAGATAAATTATTTCAAACGGCAAAGCCTTGCCGCAATTTTTTTGGTTTTTTCTAATTTTTGCCGCCTTTTTTGCCGCTTTGTCGTGGCCTTATTTCACAATAAGGAGGTAGTAGTTTTTCTTGCCGCGCTGGGCCAGGATGTACTTGTCGTTGAGCAGCATATCGGTGCTGGCGGGCATGTTGGGGTCGGCCAGTTTCTCCTTGTTGATGCTCACGCCGCCACCCTGTGTGAGTTTGCGCATCTCGCCCTTGCTGGGGAACACTGCGGCATTCTCCACGAGCAGGTTGATGAGCGGTGTGCCAGCCTCGATAAGGTCACGGCTAACCTCGAACTGTGGCACGCCTTCGAACACCGACAGCAGCGTGTCCTCGTCGATGCGGTGCAGGATGTCCTGGGCCTTGTTCGAGAAGAGGATTTGCGAAGCCTCGACGGCCATCTCGTAGTCTTTCTCGCTGTGAACCATGATGGTGATTTCCTTGGCCAGGCGTTTCTGCAGCGGGCGCAGACCCGGGTCGGCAGCCTGCTCGGCCTCGAGAGCCTCAATTTCCTCCTTGGGCAGGTCGGTGAAGATTTTGATGTATTTTGCTGCGTCGGCGTCGCTCACGTTCAGCCAGAACTGGTAGAACTTGTAGGGCGATGTGCGTGCCGGGTCGAGCCACACGTTGCCGCTCTCGGTCTTGCCAAACTTGCCGCCGTCGGCCTTGGTGATCAGCGGGCAGGTGATGGCGAAGGCCTCACCGCCGTTCATGCGGCGAATCAGTTCGGTGCCCGTGGTGATGTTGCCCCACTGGTCGCTACCGCCCATCTGCAGACTGCAGCCCTCCGCCACGTAGAGGTGGAGGAAGTCGTAGCCCTGAAGCAACTGGTAAGAGAATTCGGTGAACGACATGCCGTGGTCGGCATTGGCGGCCAGACGCTTCTTTACCGAGTCTTTTGCCATCATATAGTTCACGGTGATGTGCTTGCCCACGTCGCGAATGAAGTTCAGGAAACTGTAGTCCTTCATCCAGTCGTAGTTGTTGACCAGGATGGCGTGGTTAGGCGCATCGCTGTCAAAGTCGAGGAACTTTGCCAACTGTCGGCCGATGGCTTCTTGGTTATGGCGCAGCGTGGCCTCGTCGATGAGCACGCGCTCTTGCGACTTCATCGAGGGGTCGCCAATCATGCCCGTGGCACCACCAATGAGCGCAATGGGACGGTGTCCAGCACGCTGGAAGTGCTTAAGCATCATGATACTTACCAAGTGGCCGATGTGCAGTGAGTCGGCGGTGGGGTCGATACCCACGTAGGCCGAGGTCATTTCTTTCTTCAGTTGTTCTTCGGTGCCCGGCATGATATTGTTGATCATTCCACGCCAGGTCAGTTCCTCTACAAAGTTGATTTTATCCATATTATTGATAGTTATTTAATTTCATTTTTGAAAACACGGCTGCAAAGTTACGATTAAGCGAGCGAAAAGCCAAATTTATTTGGGCTTTTCCGAGCGAGAGTAACTTCGACCGGGGGCATCGAGTGCTCGAATGCTCGAATGCTCGAGTGTTCGAGCACTCGAATCCGAATCCTCGATTCTAATCACCTTAGGTGTCAATACAATTTCTTGATGTGGTAATAGATGGGTATATCGGCGTCGAAACTGAGCAGTTCCAGGGTCATCTCGTTGCCTTTGCGGTTTTGAATCGCAAAGTGGTTGGTCCCAGTCCGCGACAATCCCATCAGGTCGATATAGGCCAGGTTGCCGTCGGGGAAGGTGATGTCGAGTGTGCCGTCGCCCTCGCTCCAAGTGCCGTAGGCGGCCTCCTCGGTGTGAAGGATGTTGTTGACACGCCTGAGCGAAACTATGTCGCCTTGAAATTGCAGAAAGATAGTGACAGATGTCGTCGTGTAGTCGTTGCCCGGAACAGCGAGGTCGGCAGCCGGAGTGTTGGGGTTGGAGCCCACGTAGTCGATGACCCATGTACCAAACCAGGGCCCGATGTCGCCGTTGTTGTGGGTGCAGGCCGTCAGGGCCACAAAAGCCGTCAGTGCCAGTATATATCGCATCACTTTCATAGTCATTTTCCTCCTATAGTTAAGTTGCCTCGATAGCCTATTGATATGCGAGCGCCAAAGTTGTCGCCCATGCCCAGCGAGCCGCGGTCGAGAGCCACGGTGCCACTGATGTAGAACGGCTTTTCCTGGGGCTCCCATTGCACCTGCGCCAGCAGCGACGTCAGGTCGAGGGCCTTGGCGCGGGGCAGGGTGGGGGTGCCCCACGACTTGCGGTAGCCGGCCTTGACCAGGTAGAGCCAGTCGGCCGAGATGTAGCCCAGCACGGCCAGATGCACGCCGCGCACCAGGTTGTCGGTAAACTGGATGAAGCCGTCGCGGTTGTAGATGGGCGACAGCGCCATGGGCGAGCCGATGGCCATGCCGCGCGACTGCCAGCCGTTGAAGGCGTAGTTGTTGTAGTAGTTGTCGGCGCCGGTGGCCTCGGCGGTGAGCGTGGTGCCCTCATGGTCGCCGGGGGCGTAATGGATGGGGCCGCTCTGGTTGGTGAGGTCGATGTATTCAATCACGGCCTCCTTGACAATTGCCCGGTAGGGATTGTAGTACTCGAGTCCCCACAAGCCGTCGAAGCCGTTGCGCTTGCCGATGCCCGAGCCGTCTTCCCACGGCGACTGGTAATAGGCGCGCAGCACATGGTCGCTCGGCAGGCGGTAACTCAGCGCGATGTCCCACGTTCCCAGGTGGTTGCCCTCGTAGTATTGGTCGCCGGGGTTGTTGCCGCCACTGCTCGGCAGCAGGGCCTTGAAGAAAGCCTCGGCGTCGGCTTTCTGCTTCAGCGTCTCAATGGCGCGGCCCTCCTCGTAGCGGGTGTATTCGCCGCCAAACTGGCACGCCGCCTGCATGCCGCCCGTCACCATGAAGGGCTTGTCGGGGTTGGTGCGGAAATACACGTATTTGTAGTTCACCCAATAGTCGGTGGTGACGAAGGGGTTGCAATTATTATGGTGGTTCTCGAGCCACTTGTCGTCGCCGGTGCGGTAATAGCCCACCTGCCCCTTGATTTGCACCCACCCGTTGGTGAGCGGGATATTCTCAAACTGTGTGAATCCGGCGTTCAGACCCATCATGGGGCGGGCGTTGTTGCTGCGCACCAGGTCGCCGCTGCTGAGCGTGTGGTTGACAATCTCGGAGCGTTCGGTCTTGGCGCCCAAGGTGGCCTGCAGACAGCGGTAGCGGCCCTGCACGTAGGCCGTCTGAATCCAGGCACGCGCCGGGTGCTGCTCGTTGTCGACACCGGTCTGCTTCTCAACGTCATAGCGGCGGTAGGTCGCGTCGCTCGCCCAGCCGGCGTAGGCCGAAAGGCCGACGCGCCACGTAAACTTGTTGTCGACCGCGGGGCGCATCGTCACGCCTGCATAAGCCAGGGTCTGGTGCTGCTGGGTGAATACGCCCTCGTGGTTGCTCATCATATAATGTGGTGTCAGTTCCTTGTCGCCGGTGTTGGCCTCGACGCCGACGCAATACTTGACGTCGACTTGTGCGTTCAGCGACAGTGCGGCCAGACAAGCCAGCATAAGAAATAGTCGGTTCATATTGTCAGTCATTCTTGGGAATAAACGAATTGATGTGGCGATCCTTCTTTTGGTCGGTAATGTCGGAAATCTTAATCAGGATGCCCGTTTCTTCCACGTCGCCAAACTCGCGGTTGATGGCCGTGCCCAGCACGCGCATGCGCGGCGACAGGTTCATGTAGGCGTTCACCAGCGGCGGGATGTTGATGCCGTGCTGGCGAATGAAGCCGTTGAGCAGTTTGTAGTCGGCGCGGAAGTCGTTGCCGGCAAAGGGTTGCGGCAGGCGGTCGGCCATGTCGAGCACGCCGCTCAGTGGCTCGATGGGCCACACCAGGTGGTCGTCGTCGGGGAAGTAGATGTTGAGGAATTGCAGAAGCGCGTCGCGGCACTCGCGCGGGTAACTGGGATACATGGTCATCTTGCCGAATAGGTATTCAACCTCGGGGTGTATCACCGTGAGGGCGCCCAGCCCGTCCCACAGGTTGTCGAGGGCGTAGATGGCTTTGTTGCCGGCGCGCGTGCTTTGGTAGTTGAGCGACACAAACGACCGCCCGAGTTCTATGGTCGCCGGCAGATAATCGTTCAGGAATTCTTGCGAGAAGTGGAACATGTGTGCCATGGCGATGCGCGGCCTGTCATGCTCGTCGCGCCGCATCTCGCTGCCCAGCAGGTAGCGGTAGGCGCCCACGATGTCGCGCTGCTCAGGATTCCACACCAGCAACTGGTGGCAGGGAGGCTGCATCACGTCGAACTCGTCGATGTCGCAGTCCTTCCCCGTGCCGCCACCACCGGCGCGGAACGTCTCCTCGCGCAAGCGTCCCAACTCGCGCATGGTGTTAGGTGCCGAGTGTGAATCGACAGTGTAAATCAGTGTGCCGGCGCGGTTGCTTGGTCGCAGCAGGCGGTCGGCAGTGAGTTCGGCCTCGATTAGGGCCGGGTCGACAGGTGGAATTATTGGTGCCATAATTATCTATCTAACCCGTTGGCGGTGAAAAAGGTTGTATAAACGCAGCCGAAGAGCGGCGTATGATGCTGATATGTAGTAACTTGTGCATAGAAATACAGCCGCGACTTTCACCGCAACGCGCAACTTGTATGCAAATTTCGCCAAAAATCTTGAAATATGCAACTTTTTTCACAAGATTTCCCCGCAAATATCACCAAATGCCCATGTGGTTATCGGAATGGGCTGTCAAAGTATCAGATCAATCTGTAGTTTATAAATCTCAGTATAATTTGTTTAATTTGTGGTCTGTAAGTCGCTCGGGGCGAGCGAGTAGCAGAGGTTGCGCAGGCGGGCCGCCTCGGCGGCGGGCTGCGATGTGTCGAGCGACTGCCACGACACCGGGTCACCAACCACGATGGTGAACCGAGCGTCGCGCTGCTTGAGCATCTCGGCAGGCAGCATGATTTGCTCCACGTTGAACTTCAGGCCCAACCGTTTGCGCCAGCGCGCCAAGCGGTAAAATGCCCGCGAGTTCTGGCCGCCGAAGTACACCGGCACGACATCGCGCTTGTAGTGTGCCGCCATGCTCACCACGGCCTTTTGCCACTCCAGGTCGGCAATCACGCCGCCAGCATGCAGGCGCGAGCACAGCCCGGCCGGGAAGGTGAGCATCTGCTTGTCGCCGCGATACTCGGCCATGATGCTTGCCACGGCCTCGCGCGACTGTTTGCCAAACTTGTTGATGGGCAAGAAGATATCCTCAAGCGGCTTCACCGCCATAAGCACGTCGTTGACCATAAAGCGAATCCTGCCGTCGTAGTGATGGCCGAAGGTCGAAATCAACGCCAGCCCGTCGAGGCCGCCCAGCGGATGGTTGCTGGCGATGACCACGCGCCCCGCTGGCAGCCGCTCAAGGCCCCGCACATCCAGCGTGATGCCCAGTTCGCGCAGCACCGTGTCCGACGCGTCGACGCCCTTCTTCTCGCCGATGGCACGCAGCAGCGCGTTCAGTTCGTCTTGACGGATGATGCGCTCGAGCCAGCGCACCAGCCAGCCCGGCACGAAACGGCTGTAACGCGGCATCTTAGCCCGCAGCGTCTCTCGAATGTCAATCTGGATGACCTTGCTCTGAACAGTCTCATTTTCACTCATAACTGCAAAATTAAGCAATTTTTTTGAGTCTTGCCGCACAACATCACATTTTTTCAGCCACAGCACCCAGTTTGGCAATGTTTAGGCAAAGCATGTTTGGCAAAGCATGTCCGGGTAATGCGAGCCGCAGGCTCGTAAGTCATGCCAGTAACGCCAAAATCGGGAAAACTCGGAAAATCACGGTTATATTTTGTGCTTCGGTTGTTTTTTCGTAACTTTGCAGGCTGATTTGAAAAAAGCAGAAAATAAAACATAATTTTTTTACATTCAATAAAATAGACACGCAAAGTGAAGCATTTAAAGACAACATTGAAGTTTGCCGTTGCGGTGGCCGCATTGCTCACGGTCGCCACAGGCATTATGGCTTGTACGGGTCAAAACGGTGACAGTTGGCTCGAAAAAATAGGTATCCACACTGAGCCGGGCGACACCGTGCCGCCAACCATCCAGGTGTTCCCCATGCAGGCCAATGTGGGCGAGACGCCCGACTTTATGAAGAACGTGGTGGCCTCCGACAGTTGCAGTTCGGTAACCATCAAGGTCGACTCGACGACGTACAACATCAACGCCGCCGGCGACTACATGGTCACCTACACCGCTACCGACAGCGCCGGCAACGTGGCTACGGCACAAGCGCCGCTCAAGGTCATCGACGAGAACACAAAGATTATCTATCTCACCTTCGACGACGGCCCATCGAACAACACCGGCCGCATCCTCAAGATTCTGGAGCAGGAGGGTGTGAAGGCTACATTCTTCGTCACGGCTCAGTTCAAGGACCACCTGCACTTCATCAAGGATGAGTTTGAGGCTGGCCACGCCATCGCCGCGCACACTTATAGCCACGCTTTCAGCATCTACCGCTCAATCGACACTTATTTCGAGGACTTGGAGCGCATTGAGCAACTCATCGAGGCACAAACCGGGCAACGCACCAAGATTATCCGCTTCCCCGGCGGCAGCAACAACACCGTGAACCGCCGCTACGCCAAGCGCAACATCATGCCTGAACTCATCAAGGAG
>JAEEGL011011451.1_pt1 | contig 32284 bp, 27 predicted proteins | sample 9134231 | NCBI WGS metagenome assembly JAEEGL01 (sample SAMN16246548, study PRJNA631951) | gut metagenome | biome: gut microbiome; feature: rumen; material: fiber-attached | host: Bos | place: Iran: Karaj | collected 2018-10 | reverse complement strand
TTTAAATAATGAAAAAGTCTTATTACAGAATGCATGTACAAGTAATAATAACGACTCCAATATTATATTTGAAGCAGTATCAGAAAATTCTGCAGATGTAACCTATACTTTTAATAAAGAAGATGATATTAGTATTTTTACATCAGTATCAGTGATAAAAGATGCCAATGGGGAATTATCTGTCGCTTTTGGCGATTGCATGGGTAATCCAAATATGAAACTCGATAATTTTTCATACAACGGAAAAGAAATAACTGATAATCATTTAATATCAGATTTTACTGGAACAATGTGTTCAAAAGTAAAAACAGTATTAGGAACACTTACACCTACATGTACAAATAAATTATTAGAGGATTCAAAACCAGATCTTGTACTAAGATATAAAGGAAAAGAAGTTAATGTTGATCAAATGATTCAAAGTGCACAAGAAAGCATAAATAATAAATGTGTAAATAATGACTATTCTGATAATTCAATAATATATTTAACACCTACATCAAACAATTCTTCACTTGTTTCACTCGTCTTTGATAAAGACTCAGGAGCCGTATTTAACACATCTATATCAATCGAAACTGATGCAGAAACAGGCGATGAAAGGGTGCTAACAGGAATTTGCGCTTCAAACTTATCTGAAGATGATTTTACATTTAATAGAAGCCCACTTACAAGTAATGCAAAATTAAATGAATTATATAATTCTCTATGTTCTAAACTAAGAACTATGTTGGAAAATACAGACGTTGAATGCTCTCATAAATTAATAAATACATCACTTAAAGATAATACCCTTAGATATAGAGGATATGAAATAAATACTAATACATTAACCAATCAATTACAAAATGAACTAGTGACAAAGTGTTCAACGGGAAATCATTTATCTGGGAATATAAGATTCGAAGCAACATCATCAAAATCTGCAGATGTTAAATATATATTCGATTATGATGATTATATACTGTATTATACAAGCATCATAATTGATGAAGATGAGCAAACAGGCGATTTAAGAACCGTTGTAGGGGAGTGTACAAGTGAACCTCAAATGGTATATAACAAATTTACTTACAATGGTAAAGTAATTGGTAATTTAAGTCAATTAACTGATTTTAATAATAGTATGTGTGCAGGTATTAGAGAAACTTTTGAATCATTAGATTTAGAATGTGTAGAAAGCCTCATGCGAGGGCCTAAATAAAATGTCGAATAATGTCGAACTAATAAAAGATTAATTTAAAACATTAATCTTTTTTTGTCGAATAATGTCGAATCTTTGATATAATGTACTTAGAATTTAGGTGATAATTAATGGATAATACTAGAATGTATACTATAGGAATAGTTGGAAGAGCATACAAAAATAAAGATGGTCAAGACATAATACAAACTCATGAAGCTGTAAGAAAGTTTTTGGCTGAGAAAGAAAATGTTGTATGTATAACTATATTACCAACTGAAAACAAGAATTATTTTGATGAAATAGAACCAGGTACAGATATAGTAAATACCAATAAGATAGATTGTATTTTAGATAAATGTGATGCATTTATCGTACCAGGTGGAACATATGCTTATAAATTAGATGAGTATGTTATAAAGTATGCAATAAATAAAGATAAACCATTATTAGCAATATGCCTTGGTTTTCAAATAATGTGTAGTATGTTTGCTAAAAATAGAGCTAGATTTGATATGACTGAAAGACTTGATAATGATAGTCATTCTGGTAATCATTCTGAATATAAACATAAAGTTATATTAAAATCAGAATCAAAACTAGGAAGTTTGATGAATGCACAAGAAATAGATGTTAATAGTTGTCATCATGATGTAGTTAAATTTGAAATGGACACATTATTAGTAAATGCTATTGCAGATGATGGGATAATTGAAGGGGTTGAATATCCAGGAAAAAAATTCATCGTAGGAGTACAATGGCATCCTGAGTATTTGACTGATCAATATACACAAATACTAATAGATAATTTTATGAAAAGTTTAGAACAATAAAAGAGTGATTTAGATGTTTAGAGGTAATTATAATTTTTTTGACTATAAATATAATATTCCGGGATATTCTGGACAAGACTTTGGTGGATTCCCTCAATATTTATATCTAGGAATATCAATAGTATTACTTGTAGTATTATTAATAGCATTAAGAAAACAACCTAAAGAAAAGATACTAAAGATAATAAAAATAACTGGTATATTTATGATAGTGTTTTATATTACTAAAACTACTTGGGAATCAATATATGATATTAAATACTCAGGTTCATTTAACTGGGGTTTATTACCACTTGATACTTGTTCCTTTATAATGCTAGCAGGACCAATCGCAGGATTTTGTAAAGGTAAAATAAAAAAATATGCAGATAGTTGGCTAGCAACAGGATGTATTATTGGTGGTTTAGCTAATATGTTATTCTTAAATGGTTTAAAGTATTATCCATTTCTATCATTTGGAGCCTTTTATTCAATGATATGGCACTTTGTAATGGTATTTATTGGTTTACTACTTATAGTAACCAATTATGTGGATATGGATTATTCCACAATAATAAAAGGCTATATATTTCATGTAATAGTATCGTTAGTAGTTATACCAATAGATTTTATATTTAAATTTGATTTTATGTTATATAGAGAATTAGGTGGAGTACCATTCTTTGAAGGTATTGCATCTAAGCTAACTGAAGCGCATTTACAATTCTTAAATCCCATACTGATGTTAGTTTTATATTTTATTGCATTTAATATCATTTTTCTAATTCCATTAGGGATTAAAAAGTTAATTAACAAGACAAAATAACGTCTTGTTTTTTAATTATACATAACATATAATAAATACTCATCAGGGGGAATATAATATGAAAAAAATAATGCAAGCAGAAATTGATTGTAAAGCAATTGATGAAATTAGAGCTTTATTTAGCCCAGATGCTCTAGCAGAATTATTTGAAACAATAAGATGCTCAGTTGGAAATGGCAATAATTTATATTGGTCATTCATAGATGAAGCAACTGAAAAACAATATACCATTACAGGAAGAGCGAGTAACAAAGAAGCAAAACTAACAGTTAAATGCTCTGATGGAAGAAAACTTGATTTAAATGGTTATTACTCATGGGAACCATATGCTGATCCAGAGAGTGGCTGGCGAGAAGAACTATTCATTACAAATGAATTTTGTTGCTACTTACCAGATAAATCAAATATAAGACATTCTAGTTCTAGGGGCGAAAGCTTAACTAGTATTACAAAACCATCATTAGTGGAGTTTAAAAGATTTATACCTAAAAAAGCACATGAAGAATTAAATGGTTATTTATTACCTAAAAGCGCATGGATAAGCACTGTAGGAATTGTGAATCGTGAAATGGGTAATCACGTCATTGTAGTGTCTCAAGATAGAAAACATATTGTTCAAGAATCATTTCCAGAATATATGTTAAGAAGTGAAGATCCAATTGCTACAGTACGTTTAAGTGATATAAATAAAATAGATAGTCTTGATGAAAAGAAAAATGAAAAGATAAGAGTTCAATTAATTGAGCAAGCAAAAAGAAGAGTAGAAGAAGAAATTAATAGACGTGTTAAAAATAGAATAGGAAATGTTTCCGGAATATTGAGCGATTTTAATAAAATGTACACTGCTAGAGAAAAACTTGTTACATATATTAAGCAATCTATGTTCACAGAAGGAGAAATAAAAATGATTGATAATGTTCTTTGCGGAAGAAACATTAGAGACGGAATTTCAGCAAGATAAAAGAAGATTACATCTTCTTTTTTATTGACTAAATAAAGTCAATACCATATAATAAGCAACTGTCAGGGGAGTAAATATGGAAAAATTAACACAAGAAAAAATTAATCAAGAAGCTCAAGATGGATTGAATAATCTTTTAAGCCTTGAAGAAATTGAAAATTTATTAAAATCAATTAGATTAACTAATTCAAGAAATGTAATTGGTAAAACATTTGAATATGGTGATAAAGAATATGCAATCTATGGTAAAGGAGATTACAAAGGAGCAACAATTAGAGTATGTTGTTCAGATGGTAGAGCATTAGACTTAAATGTAGAATGTTACTATATTAAACACTCCACTATAGATGATGATATGAGTGGAGAACTTGGTATTGATTATGAATACTGTTATAATTTACCAGATCAATCAAAATTAATACATGTAGCTTATGACGGAACAGAAATAAATACTCCAAATGGATATGTATTTAAACTAGTTGGTCCTAAAGGAGAAGAAAAAATATTAAATGGATTCTTACTACCTAGAGGAACAACAGTAACTCCAAGTGGAATACTAAGTGGTGATTCATTAGTAAGTAAAGAAGCAGATCGTATTATCGATGAACCAATGCCAACATCAAATGGATATAAGAAAAAAGAACCACTTGTTTGTATATCAATGATTGATCTTAGTAGAATTAAAACCGCAAATCAAGATGATGCAACAAAAACACAAAATGAAATACTTACAAGATTAACAAGATTATTAAATGAAGAAGTAAAAAAACGTATTGAAGATAGAAGAGAAACAGTAGAAGATAAGCTAGAAACAATTCAACAAATGTTAAAAGATAAAGAAGCATTAATTAGTAAAATTAATGTAAGCACTTTTACTTCTGAAGAACTAAGAATGTTTGCTAATTGTTTAGATGGCAAAGATATTAGAGATGGAATAGAAACAAGATAAACCATTGTTTATCTTGTTTTTTATTGACTAAATAGGGGTAATACCATATAATAAACAGCATTCCAAAAGGGGGTATGTGGTTATGGGAAAAATAACACAAGAAGATATTAATAAAAACGCCGAAGAAGATTTAAGTGAGTTATTAAATATTTATGTTGTTAGTAGTTTAGTAGATAAATCTATTCTATTACTTGAACCAGGTTCTTTTGAAGAAAAAATAACTTATAATGGAAAAGAATACTATTTATGTGTAATTATAGATAATGCTCGTTCATTTGTAAGAATACAAAGCGATGATGGAAGACAATTAGACATAAATATTGAAAAAACAAAATACACAAGATATGACAAGGAAATAGAATATAGTGAGAATGCTGTAACTTATTTTGGTATAGATTATTTATTACCAAAAGGATATAAATTAATATATAAGAATTCATTAAAGGGATATTCAGATAAAACAAATGGTACTTTTGATACCCCAGGAGAATTAAAATTGTTATTAGAATCCCCAAATGGTAAACAAAAAGTATTAAATGGCTTTTTCTTACCAAGACTAATAACTATAACTCCAGAAGGAATTAAATGTGGAGAAGTACTAGTATCACACGATAGAAAACGTGTTATAAGAAGAAATGATAATTTAAACATAATACAAGAATTAAGAGATAGAATAGCGGCTATAATAGCAAGAAGAAATGATAATGAAGAGTCTTCTCAAATGACTAGTGATGAATTTGCTATCGCAGAAGTAAATAAAGGTATTATAAGTAGAGAACGTATAACAAAATATTTAAAAGGATCATCATTTAGTGTTGGAGAATTAAACGCAGTAGCAAAAACAATTAACAAAAGATTTTATGATGAAGAACCACAAGAAAGATAAAAGAAGATAAATATCTTCTTTTTTTCTTTTAAATAATTGACATTAATTGTTGCTAGTGTTATGCTTTCACTAGCTCAAAAATTGAGGATACACTTAAGAAGGAGGGTGTTTAGATGTTACAACTAATTAATATTAGTAAAAAATATCAGACTGGAACGCTAGTTCAAAGAGCCCTTGATGGTGTAACTCTTAACTTTAGAGACAATGAATTTGTCTCTGTTTTAGGTCCAAGCGGATCTGGTAAATCTACTCTTTTAAATATCGTTGGCGGATTAGATAAATACGATAATGGTGAATTAATAATTGATGGAGTATCTACTAAAAAATATAAAGATGCTGATTGGGATTCATATAGAAATCATACAATTGGTTTTGTATTTCAAAGTTATAACTTAATATCACATCAAACAATATTATCTAACGTTGAACTTGCTTTAACTATTTCTGGTATCTCTAAATCCAAAAGAAAATCTCTAGCTTTAGATGCCTTAGAAAAAGTTGGCTTAAAAGAACAAGCACATAAAAAACCAAATCAATTATCTGGTGGGCAAATGCAAAGAGTAGCAATAGCTCGTGCACTTGTTAATAACCCATCTATATTACTTGCAGATGAACCAACTGGAGCATTAGACTCTGAAACTAGTGTTCAAGTCATGGAACTATTAAAAGAAGTAGCAAAAGATAGATTAGTAATCATGGTTACTCATAACCCTGATTTAGCATATAAATATTCAACTAGAATCGTTGAATTATATGATGGAAAAATAACAACCGATAGTAATCCATATAATATTAGAAAAAAGCAAGAAGCTGTACATAAAAACTTTGGTAAAGCATCTATGTCATACTTAACAAGTATATCTTTAAGTTTTAATAACTTAAAAACCAAGTTTAAAAGAACTATAATGGTTGCTTTTGCGGGTTCTATAGGTATTATAGGTATTGCTTTAATATTAGCTTTATCTAATGGTGTAAATAAGTTTATTCATGATACTGAAGAAGAAACCATGATATCTTATCCAATTCAAATAACTAAGAGTAGCTTCTCTATAATGAGTGGAATGACTGGCCTAAGAGAGGACGCTCAAAGAGAATCATCAGATAGTATCGCAGAACTTAAAACATTAGAAAACATGTTATCTGTAGTTAACCAAAATGATTTAGGTTCATTAAAAAAATATTTTGAAGAAGAAAGTAATATAAGAGATTATACTAAAGCAATTGAATATAGTTACAAAGTTGATCCAATAATCTTTGTTAAACAAAATAATAAATATGTAAAAGTTAATCCAAATGAATCATTTAGTTCAATGGGTATATCATCAGGAAGTGTATTACTAGCTAATAACTCTATTAACGCATTTAATAAATTGCCAAACAACGAAAGTCTATATAAAGAAAAATTTAGTCTATTATATGGTAGATGGCCAAAGGGAAAGAATGAATGTGTTCTAGTAACGGATCTAAATGGTAATTTATCTGATTTCATCTTTTACTCTTTAGGTTTAAAAGACCAAGACGAATTAACAGAAATGATAGAAAACTTTGCAAACAATAGACCAAATTCTTTTGAAAGCGAAGATAAAGTTTGGGAATATGATGAAATTGTCGGTTTAAAATTCAAAGTAACTAGTAACTCTATGTTATATAGTTATGATGATACTAATAATGTTTATATTGATAAATCAACTGATAATGAATATATTGAAAAAGTTTTAAAGAAAAATGGTATCGACTTAGAAATTGTTGGTATCATTAAGCCTGGCGAACAAGAAGATATGACTCTACTTCGAATGGGAATTTGGTATAACGATGAATTAGTAGAATCTTTAAGAGATATGGCTGCAAATAGTGCAGTAGTTAAGGATCAAAGAAAGAATCCTAATATTAACGTTTTAACAAATGGTCCATTTGGCGAAACAACTAGTAATAAAATAGATTTTAAAAATTTATTTAGTATTAATGAAAAGAAAATGATGAGTGCCTTTAATATTAACCAAAACAAAATAAAAATAGACACAACACCACTTACTAGCATGGACTTTACTAAATACTTTAAAGATTTTAAAATGTCAGAAACTGATGAAGAATTTATTGATAATTTAGATGTTAAAGTAGATCAAAATAAGATGAACGACTTAATTGAAAAATTAACTGACGGATATTTAAAATATGCATCAAAAGATCCATCAACTGATTATATGAAATTACCTGATGCTGTAAGTGAATACATAAGAAGTGAAGAAGGAACCACTATTATTAGAAATTATATAAATAAATTAATAGTTAATAATAGTGATAACCTAGTTGATAACGAGACAATTAATGAAATGATTACCTCAATTATGTCAGGATATCAGAAATTTGCATCAGAACACGGTTATAATAATCCAGCTAGATTTAATGAATATCTATCTGAATACCTTCAAACAGCTGCAGCAAGAAACTTAATTAACGAACAAGTAGGTAAGCTTTTAACTAAAGTAATTGAAAACACAGAATTTTCTAGAGAAGATTCTGAAGCATTAGCTAAAGAACTAGAACAAGGATATGCAAATTATGCTAGAAAGCATAACAAACCAGATCCATCTAAAATGCAAGAATCATTCTTTAACTATTTATCTACCGATGAAGCCAAGAAAATAATAACTGAAGGACTTTATTCTGCGATAAATATTAATGAAATAAAACAACAAGTATCTGACTATAGTAAGGCGGGTGGATCATCTGCAGTTAATAAAGTCATGGATGAAATTAAAAAAGATGTAGCAAGTAAGATGCAAGAAGTAATTATTTCGTCTGCAAAGAGTTTGCCTAATGCTATTTCTATTGATACTAAGAAATTTGCTAGTGCTTTTGTAATGAACCTAAGTGAAGAAGATATTAAAGCTTTCTTTGCTGCAATGGCAAGTAATAGAACAAGTTCATTTGAAAATAACTTAACTACATTTGGTTATGCTGGTGATTATGATGTTGATGAAATAGATATTTATGCTAAAGATTTTGAGTCAAAGTCAGGCATCATTAATGTTCTAGATAGTTATAATGAAAAAGTAACTAAAGATGGTTCAGCAGGTAAAGAAATTACTTATACAGACGTTGTAGGTATAATGCTTGCATCAGTAACTACAATAGTTAATGTTATTAGTTATGTACTTATTGCCTTTGTAGGTATTTCACTTGTTGTATCATCAATTATGATTGGTGTTATTACCTATATAAGCGTATTAGAAAGAAGAAAAGAAATTGGTATTTTAAGAGCTATGGGAGCATCAAAGAAAAATGTATCTCAAATATTTACAGCTGAGACAGGTATAATTGGTTTATTCGCTGGTATTCTTGGCGTAGTTATTTCTATACTAATAACTATTCCAGCAAATATCATTTTAAGAAAGATAACTGATATACCAACATTAACTGCATATCTAACTGTTTCTCAAATGTTAGTGTTAGTTACAATAAGTGTAGTCTTAACACTAATTGGTGGTATTATCCCATCTAAGGGAGCAGCTAAACAAGACCCAGTTGAAGCTCTAAGAACTGAATAATAAAAAACTAGATATAAATCTAGTTTTTTTATTTTGTAAAACACTTTAAATAACTATTGCTTAATTATAGTTAAATAAGATAGAATTAAAGAGTAAAGGTGTGTGTGATATGGAAGAAAATAAAACTGAAAATAAGAAGAACCTAATAATACCAATAATTCTAGTGATTATATGTTTTATAGGGGGATATTTTCTAGGGACATTATATTCGAATGGCGATGTAAAAGAAAGCAATAAACCGGTTAAAGAAAATTATGATAACTATATAAATAAAGAATTATTTAATGAAAATAATTCCGATTCATTTTTAATAAAGAGTATAAAAGATGACAAAATAAGCTTTGTAGCATGGCATGGAAGAGAATACGAAAACATTCCTTTTAATGATGGTAAAGCTGTGTTTAATCCATTTGAAAATACTGAAGCAACAATTGAATTAAAAGATAATAAAATATTCGTTAAAACAAAACCAATATCAGAAGAAGCGGATGATATATCAACAAAAGATGTTTATTTTAAAGACTTGAATGCTATAACAGACCCCGGTGAAAAAGAAATCAATGTATTACTAGGTTTCCTAAACGAGAATATCAAAATATGCAAAAATTCAGAACCATCAGAGCGCAGTATACAATTACAAGACTTAAGGTATAGTTATCCTAACGACGCTGTTCAAGATTCAGAATTAGATTTTATGGAATATATTTCAGCACGTTTTTATAGTTGCTATCATGATGTTGAATATGTGGATGTTTTAGATTATGCATGGGGTGGACATCTATTAATGACTCCATCTCAATATAGCGATTATCAAAAATATTTTAATTATACACTAAAAAAATATGATGATGATATTGCAGAAGATGATTATTATAAAGATGGTGATAATATTTTTTATAAAGAAACAATACCATATTTAAACCAAGACTATTATGTCGCAGCAACCCACGGTGATGGATATGGTACTGATCTAACAAAGTCTGAAATATTATCAATCAAAAAGAATGATAACGAGTATGAAGTAGAAGTAAAAATCACAATAACTGATGAAGCTCAATCAGATATTATTAATGGAGAAATTGTCGAAATAAAGCCAGAAACAACCAGGGAATTTAAAGGAACATTCACAGCCGAATTAGTTGGAGATTACTTAAAATATTCACCATTATATTTCACAGAAATAAATTAAAAACTAGATAATAATCTAGTTTTTTTGCGTAAAGTAACATATTATTAGTTGAATATTTAGCAATAAATAAGATAAAATTAAAGAGTAAAGGTGAGTGTGATATGGAAGAAAAGAAAAATAATAAAGTTTTAGTGGGCATAATTGTTGCATTACTTATATTTATATTAGGTTTTGTACTTGGTTATTCATATTATAAAAGTAGACCATCAGATATTAAAAAGCCAAATGAAAATAAACCTGTAGAAAATAATAAATATAGTAAATACAATGCTGAATGGTCAGATAAATATGGAAAAGGTACAGTAAATATTATTAAAGTTGAAAATGATATGCTTACTTTCACATGGGAATTAAGAGGACTAGGAAGTTTTAGTGAGCCAGCAACAATTCCGTTTAAAGATGATGTTGGTATATTTTATTACAAAGCAGGTAAAGACTGTGATGACTGCGACTATACAGAACCACGTTATGGGAAAGGAATCATTATGTTAAGCGAGGGTGCAGTAGATGTTGATAACAGGATAGATGATTTTGTATCTATTGACATTAGTAATGTAGCACAAGATGAATATGAAAATAATATAAGTTTAGACATAAGTGATAAAGCAGATTTTTTTGATAAACTAAATTATAATAAATATATATATAATCAAAAATACGATAAGACAAGTAATGAGAATTATAGTAAATATGTTGGAAGAAACTGGTCAGATGAATATAACACTGAATGGTTTAATATTAGAAGTTTAGACATGGGTAGAATAGAGTTTTCTTGGAATATACTTAGAATAGGTGGATTAGATGCAGAATTACCATTTGAAAACGGTAAAGTAAATTTCTACTACAGAGTATGGAATGATCAAAATTATAACGGCGAAGAAGATGAAGGAGAAATCTATTTTAAAAAGGGTACTATAGAATTAAAAGATGATAAAGTACATATTTACTTAACCGATGTATTAGAAGAAGAATATAACAGTAATGAATCATTGATTGTTACTGATGACTTCGGAGGAAGCGTCTACTTTGATCAAACTGAATACATTTATGAAGAAAGAAATTTCCCAGAATATGCAGAATAACAAAAACTAGATTTATATCTAGTTTTTTTGTGTCAAGTAATATATTTATATTGATTAATAAATAATAAATGATGTACTATTAAAGCATAGAGAGGAATGTGTGATATGGAAGAAAAGAAAAATAATAATGTATTAATAACTATAGCCATAGCATTAATAATATTTGTTGCAGGTATTGTAATTGGGTATTTATATTATAAGAATAGTATTTCAAACAATATGAAACAGGTAGGAAGTAAAAATGATAATTCTTTAGAAAATTATAGCAAATACATAAACAAGGATTGGGCTGACGACAAATATGTTGAATGGGTTGAAATAAAAAATATAGATAATGGTCAAATTACTTTTTCGTGGACTGATTATGGAATGAATAAAGGAATAAAAAACAAAACTGGAATAAAAAACAAAACTATTCCATTTAAAGATGGAAAGGCAGTCTTTTATTACGAGGGATTTGTAGACAAAGACTACGACGGAGTTGAAAGGTCAAATGAAGAGCACTATTATCGAAAAGGAACAATAGAATTAAAAGATAACAAAATCTATATAAAGTTAGAAAGTGTAGCGAAACATGAGTTTACTAATAACAAGTCATTAGATATTAGTGCGGACTTTATACATTTAGAAAAATATAAACTAGGTGAATATATTTATGAAGAAAAGCACCCACAAACAAATGAAGACTATAGTAAATATATTAATAAAGTTTGGATTAATAAAGTTTGGAGCGGTGAAAAGGGTCTTTCAATTCCAGGTTTTATGTCTATAAGAAATATAGAAAATCATATAATAGACTTTACTATGCAAAGTATTTATTGGCCACTTCACGCAGAGATACCTTTTTATGATGGACAAGCAGTATTCTATTATAGTAATTGCAAACAGGCCGTAGACCCCCAAAATTATTACTATCGAAAAGGAACTATCAAGTTAGAAAATAACAAAGTATATTTAAATTTAGAAGAAACAACAAAAGAAGAATATGAAGATAATTTGCAACTAGAGTATACATGGCAAATAAGCCACAAAGAATCATTTGATCTAGGAAGTCGTGAATATACAGTAGAACTTGATCGAGAAGAAGGTTTAGTCAGAAGAGAGTTAATGGTTTTAGAGTATTTTTTAAATGATTACCCCACAATATGTGAATATTCTAGCGGAGGCACAACAGAGATGGGTAGTGGCAATAACAACAAACATATTAAAACTGGTGAAGATTTTTGGGAATATGCTTCAAAAGGTTTCTACTGCTGTTATCACGGTGAAAGAATTAAAGAGGTACTTGATTTTTACCAAAATGGTCATTTGGGTCATGCTGTATTCTCTTCAACACAATACGAAGATTACCAAAAGTATTTTGAATATAATATGCCTAAATATGATGACTTTATAAAAAAAGTGCCAGCTTCAGAAATATATTATGATTTAAGCCCATACCTAAATAATGGTTATTATGTTGTTCCTGTAGGAGGAGTCGGAAGAAAAACTGAAAATGTATATTTTAAGATAGAATCTTATTACAAAGATGGCGATAAATGGAAAGTTGAATTATATGCAACGTTTAATAATGGGGCAAGTTATAAAACAACATTTACAGTTGAACTAGTTGGAGATTATTTAAAATATTCACCAATGTATTTTAAAAAAGCATAAAGATTAAAAACTAGATATTAATCTAGTTTTTTTCTTTGCCTATGTTATAATATCAAAGCGAGGGAAAATATGAATGTAATATTTGTGGATATAGATGGTGCCTTAAGTTCAAATCGTTACGAGAATGATAGATTATTCATGGAAGAAAAAGCAGCTATTCTTAAAAAAATGTGTGATTTATATAATGCAAAAGTAGTTATTTCTTCTTCGCATAAGCCTTTTGCAGTTGATGACGAAGAAGAAGGAGAATCACCTCTTATATTAAAAATAAAAGACTTACTTAAAAGACATAATATTGAATTATTAGGTTTTACACCACAAATAACAGTTAAGCCCAATTTATATTCAGAGATATCTTCATGGAAAGATTTTGAGATAATATATTATCTAATGAATCACCCCGAAGTAGAACACTTTGTTATCCTAGATGATAATGATTCATATGACTTAATTTTATTAAAACAACATTTAGTTGAAGTCGGTTTTTTTGATGAACGAGGAAAATATCATGAAGGCCTGCAAGTGGGTGATATTGTAAGAGTAGGTGAAAAACTAAAATTAGATAACCCATATAGAAACCTAATAGCACAAGAAAGAGAACATCGAGTTAGAAGAAGAAAACCAAGAAAAGAATAATTCTACATTGACAAAAATTAGGCTTTATACTAAAATTAGTTGTATTGAAAGCGATGAAGAAGACACGTTTAATAATAGCGTAATAAAGAGAGTTCATGTTTGGTGCGAATTGAATATTCAACATATTATTAAATATCACTTTGGAGCCCATTTAAATGCGTTGATAACGTTATAATCATAAGAGATGAATAAATTCATGAATTAAGGTGGTACCGCGATATAATCGCCCTTAAGTTATGAATTTTTTATTTGGAGGGAAGAATATGTATAAAAAATTAAGTGAGAAATCAGTACATGAAACAGAAAAAGAAACCTTAGAAAAATGGGAAGGTATGGATTTATTAAATAAGTCTATTGAACAAGGTAAAGATTACTTTGTATTTTATGATGGACCTATTTATGCCAATGCTAAACCAGGTATTCACCATGTTTTTGCTAAAACTATTAAAGATGCATTCTGTAAATATAAGAGCATGAATGGTTATAAAGTATTAAGAAAAATCGGACTTGATACACATGGTTTGCCAATTGAAGTTAATGTAGAAAAGAAACTTGGCTTCAATGGAAAAGGTGATATTGAAAAATTCGGTATCGAAAATTTCTGTAAGGAATGTAATAAGAACACTGCTTTAAATATTGATGAAGTTAATAGAGTAACTAAAATGATGGGACAATTTATAGATTGTGAAAACCCATATGTTACATGTTCTAATGAATTCATCGAATCTGAATGGTGGATTATTAAGGAAATGTTTAAAAAAGACTTAATCTACTATGGAAACAAGATTCTATGGTATTGCCCTAGATGTGGAACAGAATTATCTTCATTTGAAGTAGCTCAAGGTTATCAAGAAGATCCAGTTAATTCAATTATCTTACCATTTAAGAAAAAAGATGAAGATGTTTATTTTCTAGTATGGACAACTACACCTTGGACTCTAATGGCTAACGTAGCATTATGTGTTAACCCAGATTTAACATATGTAAAAGTTGAATCAATGGGATATAAATTTATCCTATGTGAATCTTTATTAAGTAAAGTATTAGGTGATGAAGTAAAAGTACTTGAAACCTATAAAGGTAAAGATTTAGTTGGTGAAAAGTATGAACAATTCTTACCATTTGTAAACGTTGAAGGAAAAGCTTTTGAAGTACTTGCTGATAACTATGTTACTGATACAGATGGTACAGGTATCGTTCACATTGCTCCAGCATATGGTGCAGATGATAATAGAGTTGCTAAAGATTTTGGTATATCATTTGTTAATCCAGTTGGACCAGACGGATGTTATACTGAAGGCCCATGGAAGGGTAGATTAGTTACTGATCCTGAACTAGAAGTAGAAATAATTAAATATTTAAAAGAAAATGATAAATTATTCAAGAAAATTAAATTAACTCATGACTATCCACATTGCTGGAGATGTAAGAGTGCTTTAATTAGTTATCCAAAGCCAGCTTGGTATGTAGCTACAACTAAATATAAAGATAAAATAATTGAAGCTAATAATAAGATTAATTGGTATCCAGAGTATGTTGGTGAAAAGAGATTTGCTAACTGGTTAGACAATATGGTTGACTGGGGTATATCTCGTTCTAGATACTGGGGATGTCCTCTTCCAATTTGGACTAATAAAGAAACTGGAGAATTATATTGTGTAGGTTCTAGACAAGAATTACAAGATTTAGCTATTGAAGATGTAGATATAATGAGTCTTGAATTACATAGACCATATATTGATAATGTTCATATTAAATCCCCTGTAACAGGTGATACTCTAACTCGTGTTGAGGATGTACTAGATGTATGGTTTGACTCAGGTTCTATGCCTTATGCTCAATATCATTATCCATTTGAAAATAAAGAGTTATTTGAGAAACAATTCCCAGCAGATTTCATCGCTGAAGGTGTTGACCAAACTCGTGGATGGTTCTATGTATTACTTGTAATTTCTACAATTATAAGTGGTGAATCAAGTTTCAAAAACGTTGTTGTTAACGACATGATGCTAGATGCTCATGGAAAGAAAATGAGTAAATCATCAGGTAACATCATAGATCCAGTAGAAATCATGGAAAAATATGGTGCAGATCCTGTAAGATTCTACATGTTATCAGCATCTCCTGTATGGACACCATTAAAGTTTGATGAAGAAGGATTAAAAGAAGTACATTCAAGATTCTTTAATCCATTAAAGAATACATATAACTTCTTCTCAATGTATGCAAATATCGATAATATCGATGCTAAAGAATGTAATATTCCTGTTAAAGACAGAGATGAAATAGATAAATGGTTATTATCTAAATATAATAGCTTACTTAAATATGTAACTGAATCATATGATGAGTATGATTTAAATAAAGTTGTTAAAGCTTTAACAGAATTTGTATCTAATGACTTATCTAACTGGTACATAAGACGTAATAGAAATAGATTCTGGTCATCAATTAATGATGACTCAAAGAAGAGTGTTTATAGAACTACTTATGAAGTATTAGTAGGATTAACTAAGATGATGGCTCCAATAGTACCATTCCTATCTGAAGAAATCTACACTAACTTAACTGGTGAAGAATCAGTTCATTTAAGTGATTATCCTAAATATGATAAGAAGTTAATAGATACTAAACTAGAAGAAAAGATGGATTTAGTAAGAAACTTAATCAGTATTGGTAGAAATATCAGAGAAGTAAATAACTTAAAGGTTAGAAAACCATTATGTGAAATGCTTCTAGATGGTAGATTAAAGAAAACAATTGATAATCTAGATACATTAATTCTTGAAGAATTAAATGTTAAGAAATTAACATATGTAGATGATTTATCTAAATACATGAACTTCTTAGTTAAGCCAAATTACCGTGAAGCTGGTAAGATGTTTGGAGCAAACATTAAAGAATTTGCAAGCAAACTAGAAAACTTAACTAATGAGGAAATCATGGAATTAGAAAATGATAAGACTATCAAAGTTGAAGTTGCAGGTACATCATATGATGTAGATAAGAATATGGTAGATATTAGAATATCTGCAAAAGAAGGATTCAATGTTGAACTTGATAATAACAACTTTGTTATCTTAAATACAACACTTACTCAAGAATTAATTGATGAAGGTATTGCAAGAGAATTTGTTTCAAAGGTCCAAAATATTAGAAAGAATAATGGTTATGAAATCGAAGATAGAATAACTATTAAATACAATGGACCAGAGGAAGTAGTAAATGCTTTAAATAACTTCATGGATTATGTTAAAAATGAAACACTATGTGTAGAATTAGTAGAGTCTAATGATGCTTCTGAAGAAGTAATGCTAGATGATCTAAAGATTATGCTTAGCGTTAATAAAGTTGATTAAAAGATTATCATGTGATAATCTTTTTTTGAGGGATATATTATGGAAAAGAAGTTTTATTTACCAATCATGAGATATAATGAAGAAACCGACGAAGCATATTATTATATGAATACAAGACTAAATTATGTTAATGAAGAAGAGCGCTTTGAAGAATTAAAATATAGAAATTTATCTAATGCACTTGAGGAGTTAACATATGCAGGATTTTATTATCCATTTAATGCCTTAACTCGTGATGAAAAAGGAAATCTTTTAGTGGGTCATTGCCATACTCATGATTTTGAAGGTGTAGTTCAAGAATTATACTTTAATCCCGAATCCTTTAGTATTCCCGTTGAGGATGAAGAATATTATAGTAAGCAAGAATTAAAATATTTAAGAGAAATCCAAGCTTATTTACAATTTATAGGTTTAAAAGATGTTAGAGATTTCACTAAGAAGAATGAAGAAAAAAGACCAAGTAATACTCGTATTAAAGAAATAATTGATTGCGACTATTGTAAGTCAGAACATGCAGCAAAACTTGTATCCGGCAAGATTAAATATGATGCACAAGCTTACTTTAGATCAATGAAATTAAAGAAAACTAAATTATTAGTTAGAGATATAAATAATAAATTCTTAGGTATTGTTGAAAAGATTCCTAAAGAGATATCTTTAGATGAAATAGATAAATATGATATTGATTATAAAGGATTAGGTTTTAAAACTCTAAAAGAATATAAAGATACTATTGCTAGTGATGTAGATAGATTTAATCATGTTGGTGAAGTATATGATCCTAATAGAGCAATAGTAATTTTAAATAAATATAAAGTAGTAAAAAAGTTTAAATAAATAAAACTATTTTGTTATAATAGTTTTTGAATTGGAAGTGATTAACTTGGGTAAGATTAAAGTAATGGATGAAAATCTTGCAAATAAGATTGCAGCCGGGGAAGTAATTGAAAGATGTGCATCTGTTGTAAAAGAATTAGTAGAAAACTCAATTGATGCTAAATCAACCAATATCGAAATACACCTTCTAAGGGGCGGTATTAAAGAAATAAGAGTTATTGATAATGGTGTAGGTATGGATAGAGAAGATGCCAAAATAGCCTTCTTTAGACATGCTACAAGCAAGATTTATCATGATGATGATTTATTCTTTATTGGTACATTAGGATTTCGTGGTGAAGCATTACCATCTATAGCAAGTGTATCTGAAGTTGAACTAAGAACTTGTTCTAAAGATGTAGGAACATACATTCATATTAAAGGTGGAAAAATAGAAACTATTGAGGATTCTCAAGCAAGAATAGGTACATCTATTACAGTATCTAATTTATTCTATAATACACCAGCTAGATTAAAGTATTTAAAAACCGAAAATACTGAATTATCTCACTCAGTTAATTTTATTGAAAAATTAGTTTTTGCTTATCCAAATATATCATTCTTACTTACTAACGAAGGAAAAGAAATAGTTAAAACTAGTGGCTCAGGATCATTACTTAAAGCTATTCATGAAATATATGGAACTAATGTCTCAAGTAACATGGTAGAAATTAATGCATCAAACGATGATTTTCATATTAAAGGATATATTTGTAAGCCAAGTGTTTTAAGAAATAACCGTAATGATTGTGTTACTTTTGTAAATGAAAGATTAGTTAGAAATAACGATATTAATAGAGCTATAAATGATGCTTATTATTTATATAAACCAGTTGATAGATATCCAGTTGTGGTAATTAATATTGAGGCTGATCCAACTCTAACAGATGTTAATGTTCATCCAACAAAACAAGATGTAAGAATTAGTAAAATGGATGAATTATATGAATTAATTTATACCACGATAAAAAATACATTATATTCAACAACTTTAATACCAAAGATGGAAGTTGCAGATCAAAAAGGAAGAGACCTATATTCAGGTAATATTGCTACAATAGAAAGTGGTAATACTTATGATGAAAAAGAAGCAACTACTATAACCCAAATTGAAATGCAATTTGATGGTAACGAAGAGATTGTTAAAAATGATGATATTAAGAAATTAGACTTAGAACTAATTGGTGTTATTCATGCAACTTATATTGTTGCTGCTGATAAAGACGGAATGTATTTACTTGACCAGCATGCGGTACATGAAAGAATTAATTATGAAAAGAATATGAAAGCCTTTGCAAATAAAGAAATATATTCGACTAAATTATTAGTTCCATATGTAATTGAAATGACCCCAAGTAAATATAAACTATTTAAGGAAAGAGAAGAATCATTTACTAAACTAGGATTTAAATATGAAGAATTTGGTATTAATACCATATCTATTACAGAACATCCAACATGGTTAAATGATGGTTATAAAGATGAATTTCCAGATCTAGTAATCGACTTATTACTAGATGATAAGAAAGATTTTTCATTTGTTAAATTCCAAGAAAGTGTTATTAAAATGATGTCATGTAAGATGAGTATTAGGGCAAATGAAGTAGTATCAAAAGAAGTTTTACAATATTTAATTAAAGAATTATTTAAGTGTGATAACCCATATACATGTTGTCATGGTAGACCAACAATCATGAAATATTCTAATTATGATTTAGAAAAAATGTTTAAACGTGTTGATTAAACATTTTTTTTATTGGAAATAAATGATAAAATAATAAATGAGAGGTAAAATTATGAAATGTGACTTGGGCGACTATGAAGTAGATGTAGAAGTAATAAGAAAACAAAATAAGAATGTTTATTTTCGTATCAATGATGACTATAGTTTGTGCGTTACCTGCCCAAAGTATATGACTGATTTTGATATAAAAAGATTAATAAAAAAGAATGAAGAAGCTTTAAAGAAGATGTATAAAAGAGCATTAAAACATAAAAAAGACTCATCTAAATTTTTATATTTAGGAAAAGAATATAACATTGTGTGTGTACCAGATCTAGAAATCGTGGGCTTTAAAGATGATTGTGTTTATACAAAGGATTTAGAAGCTTTAGAGAAGTTTACTGATAGAGAATGTCTAAAGGTATTCACAGGCGAAATAAACCTTTGTAGAAAGTGTTTTAATGACTTACCAGACTTTGCTCTAAGAGTAAGAAAAATGCGTACTAGATGGGGTGTATGTAATACTAGAAGAAAGATAATAACTCTAAATAGTAAATTACTAGATTATGAACTATGGATAATTGATTACGTTATTATTCATGAAATGTGTCACTTCTATGAAGGCAATCATGGTAAGAACTTCTGGGCTCTAGTTGAACAAGCTTGTCCAAGATATAAAGAAGCTAAGAAAGCATTAAAGGTGTAATCATGGATATAACAAGTGTTAATAATGAAAGAGTTAAGTATTGGTCTAAATTAAAGATAAAAAAATTTAGAGATGAAGAAAAAAAGTTTCTTATCGAAGGTGATCATTTAGTAGATATTGCTTTAGAAAAAGGTTTAGTACTTGATTTAATTACTCTAGATAATAATTATGATTTTGAAAATAAATTTATTGTTACTGAAGAGATAATGAAGAAAATTTCTAATCAGGTGAGTATAAGTAGAGTTGCTGCAGTATGTAAATATGATTATAAAAGTGATTATGTAGGAAATGTAATCATGTTAGATAGATTACAAGATCCAGGTAACTTAGGAACAATCATTAGAAGTGCTATAGCATTTGATTTTAAAACTATTATTCTAGGGTCAGGTACAGTAGATATCTATAATGAAAAAACTATTAGAGCAAGTGAAGGTATGTTATTTAATATCAATATTGTTAAAGAAGATTTATTTACTAGTATTCCTAAGTTAAAGAAAGAAGGATATTCTGTAGTAGGTACTGATGTTAATTCAGGAACTAATTTAACTAAAGGCAAAATTGCTTTAATAATTGGTAATGAAGGTCAAGGAATGGATGAAAAACTAAAACCATTATGTGATAGTTTAGTACACATTCCTATGAATAAAGATTGTGAATCACTTAATGCTGGAGTTGCAGCAAGTATTTTAATGTACGAGGTATATCATGGATAAGATATATATTGGTACTATTACAAGTTGCCATGGTATTAAAGGTGAGCTTAAGTTAAAAACAGACTTTGAATACAAAGATAAAGTTTTAGTTAAAGGTTTTAAAATATACATAAATGGGGAAGAACATACAATAACTAGTTATAGACCCCATAACGAGATAGCGTTAATTACAATTGATGATCTATATGATATTAATTTAGTTAATGAATATCGTGGAACAAAAGTATTTATTAATAAAGAAGATTTACATTTAAAAGATGATGAAATATTAATCGAAGATTTAGAAAATTGTGAAGTATTAGATGAAGATGAAAAGGTAGTAGGCACAGTAAAATCTGTACTAGCTAATAACGCTCAAATAATATTAGATTTAGGTAATATAATGATCCCTTATGTTTCGTATTATATATTTAAGGTTGATAAGATAAATAAAAAGATATATACTACAAACTTGAAGGAGTTAATGCCATGAAAATCGATATTTTAACATTATTTCCCAATTTAATAAAAGAATATTTAAATGAGTCAATAATTAAAAGAGCAATCGATAATAACAATGTCGAAATTAATCTAATTAATTTCCGTGATTATACTCCTTTAAATAATAATCAAGTAGATGATACTATCTATGGTGGGGGTCCTGGAATGTTAATTCGTTGTGAGCCAATATTTGAGTGTTTAGACACGTTAGATACTAGTGATGCAACAGTTATATTATTAACTCCAGATGGTAAAACATATAACCAATCAATGGCAAGAGAACTTGCCTTAAAGAAACACTTGATAATCATATGTGGTCATTATGAAGGCTTTGATGAAAGAATTAGAACTTTAGTAGATCTAGAACTTTCTATTGGAGATTTTGTAATGACTGGTGGAGAGGCCGCTGCCCTTTGTGTAGTAGATTCAGTTGTTAGGTTAATACCTGGTGTAATTAATGAAGAGAGTCTAAAAGATGAATCCTTCAATAATAATTTGTTAGATTATCCAGTCTATACTAAACCTGCCGAATATCGTGGATTAAAAGTCCCAGATGTTCTAATAAGTGGGGATCATAAGAAAATAGATGAATGGAGAAAAGCTGAACAAATAAAAAGAACTGAAGAAAGAAGGCCTGATTTGCTAAAATGACATATTTATATCAAAAAGATTTAAGTTTACAAGACCTAGAAGTTGAATTAGAATTAGAAAAAGGATTTGAATTCAAACCTAAATTTGCTAATTCAATAGATGTTCAAAAAATAACAATATATGATCCAGAACTAACTGAATTTTGTATTTCTAAAAAATTCATGAACAAATATGGAAAGTTAGTATCTGCCATTATGGTATTGTTGCAAAATGATGATAGTGATGATGGAGACTTCGCTTTAGTTTTAGATGAAGTGGAAAGAGAAAGAAAAATTATTTTGTCTAAATATGCACCTTTTCTAAAGGGTAAAAAAATAGATGAATTAATTAGTATGTTAAATTATTTAGAAGTAGAATTACAAAATAGATACATTTATTTAACAAGTTATAGAAATGGTTATACTACAAATGGTAGATAACCATTTTTAATTGTTAAATATTCTTTTAATTAAGTTCTAATTTTGGTATAATTTTAATTGGTGATGCTATCATGATAATTGGTATTGATATAGATGACACAATTACAAATACTTCCGAAATGGCAAGTCAATTTCTAGATGGTTATAATGGTAGTAAATTCGAAAAATTAAACATCGAAGAATACAAAGATTTTTGTAAAAAGTATCTTTTAGAAATACAAAAAAAGATGACTATAAAAGATGGCTCAAGAGAGACAATTAATTATTTACATAGTAAAGGATATAAAATCTATTTAGTTACCCTAAGAAAAGACAATTATGGACATAATATTGAAGAAAATACCCTAAATTATTTGAAAATAAATAATATAAATTATGATAAAATATTTTTTGGAGTAAGAGACAAATGGAAAGTTTGCAAAGAAGAAAACATATCTCTAATGATAGATGATAATGATGTCATAATTAGTGAGTGTATTGCAAATTCTGTTAAATGCCTTCAATTTGGAAAAGAAGTAAATAGTTGGACTGAAGTAAGGAATTTAATCGAGGGAGGTTTGTTGGATGAGTAAAGTATTAGATAAGAAAAAACAAGAAGAAGATAGTTTTGAAGAAAGCATAAGGCCTCAGGAACTTGATGAATACGTTGGTCAAAAAGAAATAAAAGAAAACTTAGACATATTTATGAAAGCTGCAAAAATGCGTAATGAACCACTAGATCATGTTCTATTATATGGTCCTCCAGGACTAGGTAAAACAACATTAGCACATATTATAGCTAATGAAATGGGTGTTAATTTAAAAACAGCATCAGGTCCTTCAATCGAAAAATCTGGAGACCTAGCTGCTATACTTTCAACACTAGAGCCAGGTGATGTATTATTTATTGATGAAATACATCGTATGCCAAGTTATATTGAAGAAATATTATATCCTGCAATGGAAGATTTTGAATTAGATATTATCTTACAAACTGATGGAAAATCTAGAAGTATTAAAATAGATTTACCTCCATTCACTTTAGTAGGAGCAACAACAAGAGCGGGTGATCTTTCAAGCCCACTTAGAGATCGTTTTGGAATAGTTAATAAGCTTGAATATTATTCGGATGAGGAATTAGGCCAAATCGTAAAAAGAACCTCTAGAGTGCTTGAAATGCCAATAGATGATGATGCAGCAGTTGAGCTTGCCAGAAGAAGTAGAAAAACTCCAAGAATAGCAAATAGATTATTTAAAAGAGTTAGAGATTTCGCATTAGTACTAGGTGATGGAAGAATTACTCTAGATATTGCTAAAAAAGCATTAGATAAAATGAATGTTGATGCCTTTGGATTAGATAGTATTGATATTGAATATTTAAGTAGCCTAATAAATAAATTTAATGGTGGCCCAGTAGGTGTTGAAACAATAGCAACATCAATCGGGGAGGAAGTAACCACAATCGAGGATGTTATAGAGCCTTTCTTGCTTCAAGAAGGATTTATAAAAAGAACTAGATCTGGACGTGTAGCTACTCAAAAAGCCTATAAACATATTGGTTCAGAATATGTAGGTAATTTATTTGATATGTAGAGGTGATTACATGACTATATTAGATGGAAAGAAATTAAAGCAAGAGATACTTGATGAAGTTAAATCTAAAATAGAGAAAAATAATGCTAAAATGAAACTTGCCATTATCCAAGTTGGTAATAACGAAGCAAGTAATATCTATGTGGGTCAAAAGTTAAAAGCTTGTGAATATGTAGGTATTGAAGGCAATCTTTATAAATTAGATGAAAATGTTTCTCAAGAAGAATTACTTACTTTAATAGATAAATTAAATAAAGATGATGAAGTATATGGAATTATATTGCAAAGTCCAATTAGACATGATTTAGATTTTGATTACTGTAGTAATAAAATATTAGCATCTAAAGATATTGATGGTTTTACAAGAGATTCTGTATATGGAAATTATATTAATGATACTGATATATTACCTTGTACTGTAAAAGGAATTATTACTTTACTAGATAAATATGAAATAAATTTAGATGGTACAAATGTAGTAATTGTAGGACGTGGTAATATTGTTGGTAAACCATTAATGCTTGCTATGCTAAATAAGAATGCAACAGTTACTGTTGCACATTCACATACTAAGAATTTAGTAGATGTATGCAAAACTGCAGATGTTCTAATAAGTGCAGTAGGTAAAAAAGGATTAATTACAGCTGATCATGTTAAAGATGGTGCAGTTGTTATTGATGTGGGAATCACTAGAGTGGATGGTAAAATATATGGAGATGTAGACTTTGATAATGTTAAAGATAAAGTCTCTTATATAACCCCAGTTCCAGGTGGTGTAGGCCCATTAACGGTGGCATCAATAATATTACAATTATATGAAATGTATGAAAGGAGAAATATAAATGGATAAAATTTTACAAAGTGCATTAAGAAAAGAGAAAAAACGTCAACAAGAGAATATTGAACTTATAGCAAGTGAGAACTATCCTTCAAAAGATGTCTTAAAATTGCAAGGAAGTATCCTAACCAATAAGTATGCAGAAGGATATCCTGGAAAAAGATATTATGGTGGATGTGAATATGTAGATATTTTTGAAAATCAAGCAAGAGAATATTTAAAACAACTATTTGGTTGTAAATTTGCTAACGTTCAACCACATTCTGGTTCAAGTGCAAATATGGCAGTATATCGTTCTTTACTTGAAAAAGGAGATAAAGTTCTAGGAATGAACTTATCAAACGGAGGACACTTAACGCATGGACATCCAATGAGTTTCTCTGGACAAGATTACGAAATATATCAATATGATGTTGATAAAGAAACTGAAAGAATTGATTATGAAGAACTAGAAAAACTGGCTCTAGAGATTAAACCAAAAATGATAATCGCAGGAGCAAGTGCTTATTCAAGAATAATTGATTTTAAGAAATTTAGAGAGATTGCAGATAAAGTTGGTGCATATCTAATGGTAGATATGGCCCACATTGCAGGTTTAGTTGCAGCAGGCTTACATCCAAATCCAATGGAATATGCTGATGTTGTAACATCTACTACTCATAAGACTCTAAGAGGTCCTAGAGGTGGTATTATTATGACTAATGATGAAGAACTTGCTAAGAAAATTGATAAAACCGTTTTCCCAGGTATTCAAGGTGGCCCATTAATGCATGTAATTGGAGCTAAAGCTCAATGCTTTTATGAAGCATTACAACCAGAGTTTAAAGAATATCAAAAACAAGTTATCAAAAATACTCAAACTTTATCAGATACTCTAATTAAAAATGGATTTAGAATTGTATCAAACGGAACGGATAACCATTTAATACTAGTAGATGTTAAATCTGCATCAGGTATAACTGGAAAACTTGCAGAACAAGTTCTAGATAGTATTCATATTACAGTTAATAAAAATACTATTCCAAATGATACTGAAAAACCATTTATAACAAGTGGTATTAGATTAGGAAGCCCAGCAATGACAACAAGAGGATTTAAAGAAAAGGAATTCGTTCAAGTTGGTAATATCATTAGCAAAGCTTTAATGAATTATGATAATAAAAAGATATTAAAAGAATTGAGTAAAGAAGTTTTAGAGTTAACTCGTAAATTTCCACTTAATTACTAGGAGGGGTAAAAATGATAAGTATAATTGCTTCAGTAGGAAAAAATAATGAATTAGGTAAGGATGGAAAACTAATCTGGAATTTACCAGGAGATTTAAAATTTTTCAAAAAACTAACTATTAACCATGTAATAGTGATGGGAAGAAAAACATTTGAATCTATGGGTAAAGCCTTACCAAACAGATATAACATTGTTATTAGTAAAGAATTAGATAATACAATGGGTGTTGAAGTTACAGATAATTTTGAAGATATACTAGATAGATTTGAAAAAACTGAAGAAGACGTATATATTATCGGGGGAGAATCATTATACAATTACTTCTTACCATACGCATCAAAGATATATTTAACAGAAATCAATGACTCTAAAGAAGCAGATGTATATTTTCCAACATTTAACAAAGAAGAATTTAATAGGGAAGAACTAGATGAGCCAGTTGAGGAAAATGGTGTTGAATATAGACACGTGTTGTATGAGAGGAAGAAACAAAATGGAGAAGGGTAAATTAATTGTTATTGAAGGAACTGATTGCAGTGGTAAGCAAACCCAAAGTGATTTATTAATCGAAAGATTAACAAGTGATGGATTAAAAGTGGGTAAGATGCAATTTCCAGCATATGATACTCCAACAGGTAAAATAATTGGCGGCTGTTATCTAGGAAAAAAACATATATGTGAAGGTTGGTTTCCAGAAGGAGCACCAAATGTTGATCCACTAGTAGCTAGCGCATATTATGCAGCAGATAGAAGATATAACTTACCAGAATTAAATAATAGACTACTAGAAAATGATGTTGTAGTTTTAGATAGATATGCTGAATCAAACATGGCTCATCAAGGTGGTAAAATAACTGATGAACAAGCAAGAAAGCAGATGTATAAAGCTTTAGATTGGCTAGATTTTGAATATATGCAAATGCCTAGACCAGATCAGGTATATTTACTATATATGCCTTATGAGCAAGCTCTAGAATTGAAAAAACATCGAGAGGAATCTCCTGATCAACATGAAGCTGATCCAGAGCATTTAAAGAATGCTGAAAGAGCATATTTAGAACTTGCTGAAATATATGGTTTTGATGTAATCCGTTGTGTTCAAGATGGAATAATTAGACCTATTCCGGAAATAAACAATGAACTGTACGGAAAAGTTCGTAGTTTGGTGAGAAAATAATGAATATAAATGATTTTGATTATGAATTACCTCAAGAACTAATTGCTCAAACTCCTTTAAAAGTAAGAAGTGATTCTAGACTATTAGTCATGGATCGTAAAACTGGTGAATTAAAAGATGAAGTATTTCGTAACATAATCAATTATTTAAATAAAGGAGACTGCTTAGTATTAAATAATACAAGAGTAATTCCAGCTAGATTAATTGGTACTAAAGAAGTAACTAATGCCAGTATTGAATTATTACTTTTAAAGAATACAGAAGGCGATAATTGGGAATGTTTAGCTAAGCCTCAAAAGAGACTAAAAGAAGGAACAATTATTGATTTTGGAGGAATATTAAAAGCAAAAGTTCTTGAAATAAGAGATGCTGGTGTAACAGAAGTTGAATTTATCTATGATGGTATATTCATGGAAGTATTGGATAAGTTAGGTACTATGCCACTTCCTCCATATATTCATGAAAAACTTAATGATAAAGAACGTTATCAAACAGTATATGCCAAGATAAATGGTTCAGCAGCAGCACCGACAGCAGGTCTTCATTTCACAAATGAGTTACTTGAAGAAATAAAAAATAAAGGTATAGAAATAATAAATATTACACTTCACGTTGGCCTAGGTACATTTAGACCAGTTGAAGAAGACGATGTAACAAAACATGTTATGCATACTGAATTTTATATGATGGATAAACATGCTGCAGAAAGATTAAATCTTGCTAAAAAAGAAGGAAGAAGAATCATTGCGGTAGGTACAACATCAACGAGAACGCTAGAAACAGTAATGCATAAATATGGTGAATTTAAAGAATGTTCAGGAGATACAAATATCTTTATTTATCCTGGATTTGAATTTAAAGCAATAGATGGTCAAATAACAAATTTCCATCTACCAAAGAGCACCTTATTAATGTTAGTTAGTGCATTTTCAAGTAGAGATAATATTATGAATGCATATAAGCATGCAGTAGATAGTAAATATCGTTTCTTCTCATTTGGAGATGCAATGTTTATTAAGTAAGAGGGTTTTAAAATGAACGATAATTTAATTAAGAAATATAAAAAGAAAGAAAAAATATCAAAGAAATTTGAAAGATTTTTTGATAAAACATTTAAAGTAGCTGGTATAGTTCTAATGGGAAGTATACTTCTAAGATTTGCTCCAGGACTACCATTAACTGGACTTGCTACAACCGGAATAGTAGCTAGTAGTGCTGTTATATTGGCATCCGTAATTGGTGAATTTGCAAGTAGTGAGTTTAAAAATCACTTTGAAAATAAAGCATACAACCTAGAAAGTGCAAAGCCAAAAGAAGAAATCTCAAGAGAAAAAATAACAAGAAAAAATGAATTAACTAGAACTGAATCTTATGATAATTATCGTACAAGCGAAAGAGACTATGGCGAATATGAAATGTTCACCCGCAATAGGCCTGCAGTAAGGCAAAGAATGAGAAAAAAATAGATGATTTATTCATCTTTTTTTGTTGTATTTTATTTGTAATAATACTGGTAATAAGGTATAATTTAATATGGTGAAAGAATATGTATGATGTAGTAATAATTGGCGCTGGTCCAGGTGGACTTTTCGCTGCTTATGAATTAAAAGAAAAGAATAAAAAGCTAAAAATTGCTTTATTAGATAAAGGGTTTACTGCAGAAAAAAGAGTATGCCCAATGGTAAAAACAGGATGTGAATGCATGAACTGTAAGCCATGTGCGATACTTTCAGGCTTTGGTGGCGCTGGAACATTCTCAGATGGTAAACTTAATTTTATTCCTAAGTTAGGTAAATCTGACCTTTTCAAATATATGAGTAAAACAGCAGCTTACAAGCTTATTGATGATACTGAAGAAATATTTAATAAGTTTAATATGGATGCTAAAACATACCCAACTAATATGGAAGAAGCAGAAAGTATTAAAAAGAATATTGCTAAATTGGGTGCTGAACTATTAATTATCAAACAAAAACACTTGGGTTCAGACATGTTACCACAATATATTAGTGATATGACTAACTATTTAAAAAATGAAGGAATAGATATACTAGAAAGACATGATGTAACTGATATTGTTAAGAATGGTAAACACTATTCAGTTAAATTTATAAATAACGGTAAAGAAGGATCAATTGATGCAAAATATGTAATTGCATCTCCAGGTAGAACCGGAGCAAAATGGGTTCAAGAATATGCTGATGGAAATAATATTGAATATACATCTCAAAGTATTGAAATTGGTGTTAGAGTAGAATGTCGTAAAGAAATACTTGAAGATATGACAAATATTATTTATGATCCAACGATATTTATTAAAACCGATACATATGGAGATGAAATTAGAACATTCTGTACTAATCCAGGAGGCTTTGTAGCAAAGGAAAACTATGAAGGATTCATTTGTGTAAATGGTCACGCTTTAAAAGATACTAAATCAAACAATAGCAACTTTGCATTCATTACAAAGATAAACCTTACACATCCAACTACTAATACAAGAGACTATGGTGAATCAATTGCCCATATAGCATTAGTACTTGGAGCAGGTAAACCAATAGTTCAAACATTTAAGGATTTAAGAACAGGTAGACGTAGTGATTGGCATAGAATTGAAAAAGGCTTTATTGAGCCTACTCTAAAAGATTGTTGTGCTGGAGACTTAGCATTAGCATTACCACACAGAATTATTACAGATGTAATCGAAGGCTTAATTAAATTAGATAAAATAATTCCGGGTGTTGCTAACGATGAAACATTACTTTATGGCCCAGAAATAAAGTTCTTCAGTAACGAAATAAAAACTGATAAGAAATTTAAATTAGAAAACGAAAATATCTACTTTATTGGTGATGGATCAGGTAAAGCTGGTAACATTGTTACTGCTGCTGCAACAGGAATAGTTGCTGCAAGAGATATTGTTGAAAAAATATAAAACAAAATAGGGAGGTATATATGAAAAGACTTGTTCTAGTTGATGGTAATAACTTAATGTTTAGAAGTTATTATGCTACTGCATACTCAGGACCAATATTAAGAAACAGTAAAGGATTTCCAACAAATGCTTTATACGGTTTTGTATCAATGATGAATAAAATAATTCAAGAAGAAAAGCCAGAATATATTGCTGTTGCTTTTGATATGCCAAAGAACTTTCGTAAAGAAGAGTATTCATTTTATAAGGAAGGAAGAAACGCAACTCCCGAAGAATTAAAACAACAAATGCCTGTTGCAAGGCAAATACTTACATCAATGGGTATTAAGTATTTAGAACTAGAGCCTTATGAAGCAGATGATATAATTGGTACTCTTGTAGAAAGAGCCGCATCTGATAGTGAATTTGATGCAATAATTATTTCTAGCGATAAAGATTTATTACAATTAATTAATTTTGAGACAGATATCAAACTTCTTAAAAAAGAAGGCTTTGTAAGATATAATGAGAAATCATTTAAAGAGGAATGGGGAATAGACCCAATAAAAATAACTGACCTTAAAGGTCTAATGGGAGACCCATCAGATAATATTCCTGGTGTAAAAGGAATTGGTGAAAAAACCGCTCTTAAATTATTACAAGAATATGGATCTTTAGAGGGCGTATATGATAATCTTGATAAAATTAAGGGGGCAACTCACAATAAACTTGTCGAAGATAAAGAAAGTGCATTCATGAGTAAAAAGATTGCAACTATTTATAAAGAAGTTCCTCTAACAGAAAGTTTTGAAGATTTAAAATATCTGGGTAATCAAGATACTTTAAATGATCTATTCATGGATTTGGAATTTAGTTCATTCCTAAAGAAGATGGATGCTCCACTTGCATCAGAATATAAGAAATGTAGTGTTAGTGATTTAAATCTAGATGAAGATGTATCAATGTATGTTTATTTAGATTCTGAAAACTATCATTATTCTGATGTTGTTAGAGTTGCTCTAACAGATAAAAACGGAACTTATATTCTAGATTCATTTGATGGTCTAGAAGATGTTCTAAAAAACAAAAACATAATAGTATATGATTATAAAAAAGTATTAAGTAAGTTTAATGTTGAAAGTAAAATAGACTTTAGCTTGATTCTATATTTATTAAATTATCGTAAATTAGATGATATATCAGATGTTATGTCACTTGATAATATTTATGCAGTAAGTGATGAAGAATTAAGAAAAGGCAAGAATGATATTGATGCTACAATAGCATTAAAAAGCAAATATTTGTTCGATAATTATAAAATGCAATTAAATAAGCTTACTGGTACCGATTTAGAAAAATTATACTATGATATTGAACTGCCATTAGTTAATGTATTATTGGATATTGAAAACAATGGTATGAGATGTGATAGCAATATCTTAGATGAAATGGCTACAATAGTATATTCTAAAATAGATGATATATCTAAAGAAATATACAACTTAGTTGGTGAAGAATTTAATATAGCTAGTCCTGCACAATTAGGTGTAATTCTATTTGAAAAATTAGGATTACCAGGTGGTAAGAAAAACAAGATTGGTTATAAAACTGATTCCAGCACTTTAGAAAAACTAGTCGGTAAACATCCTGTTATTGAATATATCATGGAATATCGTAATATGAGTAAGTTATATAGTACTTATCTACTAGGATTAAAAGATTATATTGGCCAAGATGGAGTAATTCATCCAATATTTAAACAAACTTTAACTAGAACAGGAAGATTATCATGTACAGAGCCAAACTTACAAAATATTCCAACTAGAGATGAATTTGGTAAATTAATAAGAAAAGCTTTCTTACCCCAAAATGATTGTTTCTTATCATGTGACTACTCGCAA
>JAEEGL012284643.1_pt1 | contig 32287 bp, 24 predicted proteins | sample 9134231 | NCBI WGS metagenome assembly JAEEGL01 (sample SAMN16246548, study PRJNA631951) | gut metagenome | biome: gut microbiome; feature: rumen; material: fiber-attached | host: Bos | place: Iran: Karaj | collected 2018-10 | reverse complement strand
TAAACCTGAGCTTCAAATTCGGTGTGTGGGGTGATAGAACCTGGCTTGGCAATTACCTGACCACGTTCGATCTGATCGCGCTCGATACCACGAAGCAACAACCCTGCGTTATCGCCAGCTTGACCTTGATCCAAAGTCTTGTGGAAAGCTTCGATACCGGTAACAACCGACTTTTGAGTGTCTTTCAGACCTACGATTTCAACTTCGTCGTTCAACTTTACAACACCTTGCTCGATACGGCCGGTAGCTACAGTACCACGACCTTTGATCGAGAAGACGTCTTCGATTGGCATCAAGAATGGTTTGTCGAGATCGTGTTCTGGTACATCAAAGTATTCATCCATAGCTTTGACGAGCTCCATCACAGCGTCTTCGTTTTCTTTGTCGCCTTCTAGAGCCTTAGTAGCAGAACCCTTAATGATAGGTGCGTTGTCGCCATCAAATCCATACTTATTAAGTAGGTCGCGTACATCCATCTCTACTAGTTCTACTAGTTCTGGATCAGCTAAATCCATTTTGTTTAGGAATACGATGATCTTTGGTACGTTTACCTGGTGAGCAAGTATTACGTGCTCACGTGTCTGTGGTAAAGGACCATCATTGGCAGCTACCACTAGGATGGCACCATCTACCTGAGCAGCGCCAGTAATCATGTTCTTGATATAATCTGCGTGCCCTGGCATATCTACGTGTGCGTAGTGACGCTTTTCGGACTCATATTCCTGGTGAGAAGTAGCAATAGTGATACCACGTGCCTTCTCTTCAGGAGCATTGTCGATCTGATCATAAGCAACTGCCTTGTTAACATCGCTTGGCAGACGCTTTGCGAGTACATTAGTAATCGCAGCGGTTAAAGTAGTTTTTCCATGGTCTACGTGACCCATGGTGCCGACATTAATGTGCGGCTTTGAACGGTCAAAATTCGCCATTCTGATTTCTCCTTTTTATTACATTACGGTCGGAGCACTAATATTAAACCAGCTCCAAGACTCTATGATGTTATTTTAGACTATTTTTGTAAAGTTGTAAAGAGTATTTTTCTTTTTTTATTGCACGGAAAGCATTATGTTGTTAGCAATAAATTCTTTTTTTAAAAAAAGTCTAAAAAAGTACTTGACAATAAAAAGTTTATGTATATAATAAGGAGTACAAAAGGTCTAACACAAAAAATAATACAAAAAGGATAAACATGATAAAACTGTCAAAAATCAAAATATTTAAACGTACCGTTTTGTCTGTGCTCAGCTTAACGCTGCTGCTTGGCGGAGCATTCTTCGCAGCCAAAATGGTCAAAACATTTCACGTCAACGCAGCCGAAGGAGGCGAAGAGGTGGGCGCAGGTGCCAATAAGGTCTATGTCACCATAGACACGGAACACGGCACCGGCGAAAATGGCGAAATTTATTACGGTAGTGGTGACGGAGAATACCCTCATTTCACTACAAGATACTATAGCGTTACCTACACTGGCACAGGAGGCAAGACTTATCTAGCATACTGTGTTGAGCCACTGCTAGATGTCCCAAGTACGGGACAAAGCAATTTATACGACGTAAGTGAACTTGCGGAGCCAGGCAGCACCGATACCAATTTTAATGCCATAAAGCTGCTTATCTACCTTTCCAATACTGCCATAGCTGGACAGACAAATCCAGTGAATTCACTCGAGATCATGAATACTTTATATGATGGTTATGGATCCTATGATCGTCCGGAAGAAGCTGATATCAGATATGCATTTGTTCATGCTACTGCAGGATTTCTATACCCCAGTCAGTATGGAGGTGAAGCGGCGCTTGTGGGTCTTGATGATACTGAGAAGGCAAAAGTAAGAGAAATAGCCAACACGTTAAAGGCTGCAGTGGCAAATAACGCTACCGGTAACTTGTATAATGCTTGGCTAATAGCCCAAAATTCTACCCTAAATACAATAGAGACCGATACCCAACATATGGTTTGGATTGAGCCTGAACTTCAATCCGGCAAGATTAAGATTATAAAATGTGACGCCGATAATCCAAATAAGTGCTCTGGCGATAAGTTCAAAGGCACCAAGTTTACGATTAAGAATATTTCCGGTCATAGAATCTATGTACCAGGAGCAGAAGGCGATAATAAATTCTTCGATAACGGACAAGTGATAACGACTGTAACGATTAATGATGACACCGGCCAAATTCTCGTCGAAGGGCTTCCTCTAGGTGTCAAGTACAGAATTGAAGAAATTAGTACTAGCGAATATTATTATAAGCCCACCGATCACCTTATAAAGGACATTACCCTTACTAAAAACGGAGCTACCGTGGAAGCAAAATTTAATAACAAAAGAGCCTCCCTAGACACTACTGCTACCGATGCAGAAGACGGTGACAAGTTCGTCCAAGCTGGCACTAAAACCTACATTAAAGATGTTGTAGAGTACTGTGTTGTACCAGGTCAAACATACACTGTCACTGGTGTACTGATGGACAAAACTACGGGTAAGCCACTCCTCATTGGCGGCAAGCAGGTTACTGGTGTTCCAGTTACTTTCACCCCTACCGAAAGCTGTGGCACTGTGGAAATGATCTTCGAGCTCGACAGTAGTGAACTCGGCGGCAAGGATCTAGTTGTATTCGAGTCCCTCTCTCTTGATAATGAGCTTATTACCTCGCATGAGGAGATAGATGATCCAGACCAGACTATCAGAGTAGTCTCCTTAGGCACTACGGCTACAGATGCTAGCGATGGCGATAAGACTATCATCGCGGATGGGGAGGCTACTATAAATGACCGTATTAAGTACTGCCTAGTGGCTGGCAAAGAATATACCATCATAGGTACTCTTATGAACAAGTCAACTCGTGAACCAATTAAGTCCAACAATGAAGTTGTGTCCAAGTCTATCACAATTACTCCAGAGGAAGACTGCGGCGAAGTAGATATGGAATTCAAGTTTGATACAACTGGCCTTGGCGGTACCGATGTAGTAGTATTTGAAAAAGCATTGATTTTAAATTCCACCACAGACGACTATGACACCATAGCATCCCATGAGGATCTAGACGACGAAGGTCAAACTATCAAGATAGTAGACAAAGCTCCGGAAACTGGTATGTTTACAGGCAGCGCATCTAGCACCACTGGCGGTATAAACATCCTAGTGTTGGCAGCCGCAGGTGTATCAGTGATAGGAGTCGGAGGCTACCTCGTGACAAGGGCTACAGCCAAGAAACGATTTATGAGCAGAAGATAATAATATAGCGCTCCAAATAGCCAGTTATATTGCTGGCTATTTTTGTGCTCAGGTTTCTATACTAAGTCAATCTAAGCATCTCGTCAACAGGAGTGAACATTGACTTTGTCACGAAAATATGGTACAATTATAAAGGGAGCACATTCATATAAAGGAGTGATTTTTTGAAATACGACCTTAGGTTCTCGGGCAAAGTCCGAAATGTATACGAAAGTGAAGACGGCACCAAACTTATATTGTGTGCTACCGACAGGGTGTCCGCATTCGATAAAATATTGAAAGCAGTTATCCCTGGCAAAGGTAAATATCTGACCGCTATATCGGCATTCTGGTCTGTCTGGGCGGAAAGTAAAGGCTATGATACGGCATATTACTGCTGCAATGAAGACAGTATAGCACTCATCAATCCTTTCGGAGAGTTTGATAACCCAGCATTCAACACGGAAGAGTTCGTTGGCAGATGTACGGTTGTGGAATCATTAAAAATGTTTCCCGTGGAGTGTATAGTCCGCGGGCACATCTATGGCAGCCTCTGGACTGCCTACCAGAAGGGCGCGCGCGTTTTCTGCGGTATTCGTTTGCCCGATGGTCTAAGTGAAGGTGATAGGTTACCGGAACCCATATTTACGCCTACCACCAAGGCGCCTCAGGGCCAGCACGATGAAAACATCACCTTTGATAAATTTGTCGAGATTCTCTGTGCTGAAGGCTATTCAGCCGATATGGCCGAAACCGTTCGCGAGCTGTGCATCAACCTTTACAAAGATGCGTACCAATATGTAGCTCAGCGCGGGCTCATCCTGATGGATACTAAATTTGAGCTCGGTGTTGACCGCTACGGTACAATTAAGTTCGGTGACGAATTGCTCACTCCGGACTCTTCGAGATATATGTATGAAATCAAGGATGTGTCTGGTCGCAAATTTAAGTCTCTGGACAAACAAATTATCAGAGATTATATTGCAGGGCAGAAGATTATCGGCATTGAGCATCCCGAGCTCACATCAGAGGTAATCGAAGCTACAGCACTCGCCTATGCCGACCTTACCGAAAGACTCACTGGCTATACAGTATAATAATTTCATCGCTCCCCCTTGTGACCCCCGCTTCTATTAGAGCGGGGGTTCCCTTATTCGTCAAAAAGTCGGGCCTGGTACCCGACTTTTTTCTTGCTTATAGGCTATTTAGAGTTTCTTTTTTCTATGATCTCATTAGCCACATTAGGTGGTACTTCCTCATAGCCATATAGCTCCATGCTAGATGCTGCACGGCCCTGTGTCATACCACGTAGGTCACCAGTATAGCCAAATAGATTTGCTAGTGGACAGAAAGCCTTAATCAGCTTGGCGCCACCGTTCAGATCTTCCATTTCGTCTATGCGTCCACGACGAGAGTTGATATCACCAATTACATCACCCATGAACTCTTCTGGTGTAGTGATATCTAGCTTCATCACTGGCTCTAGCAGTACTGGATTAGCGCGCTTAATACCCTCGCGTGTAGCTAATGCACCAGCCAAGGTAAAGGCGAGCTCGCTCGAGTCAACATCGTGGTAGCTACCATCATATAACGTAGCTTTGATGTCCACTACTGGATACCCAGCAATTACACCGCCAGCAAGAGTATCTTCCACGCCTTTCTGCACTGGCTTACGATATTCCTGTGGCACCACGCCGCCTTTAATTTGGTCGATAAACTCAAAGCCCTTCCCTGCTTCGTTTGGCTCAAACTTAATCCATACGTCACCATACTGACCGCGACCACCAGACTGCTTGATGTGCTTGCCTTGTGCTTCTGCGGTGCCACGAATAGTCTCGCGATATGCTACCTGTGGAGCGCCAGTATTAGCTTCTACATTGTGCTCACGCTTAAGCCGGTCAATGATAATCTCTAGGTGTAGCTCACCCATACCAGAAATAATGGTTTGCCCAGTCTCCTCGTCGGTATGCACGCGGAATGTAGGGTCCTCTTCTGCCATCTTTGATAATCCGATACCCATTTTTTCTTGGTCGGCCTTAGTTTTAGGCTCTACAGCGATAGATACTGGTGGGTCTGGGAAATCTATGGATTCTAGTAGTATCGGATGTGCTGGATCACAAAGTGTAGTACCAGTAGTACAGTTCTTTAATCCTACTACCGCAGCTATATCACCCGCGCCAATTTCGTTAATATCCTTACGATCATTGGCATGCATTCTTACCAAACGCCCGATACGCTCCTTGTCACCGGTGGTGGCATTGTATACTGTATCTCCAGATTTCAGCTTACCAGCATATACACGGATAAAGATTAGCTTACCTACGAATGGATCTGTAGCGATCTTGAAAGCTAGCGCAGTGAGTGGCTCAGAATTATCGGCCTTGCGTACGATTTGATCGCCAGTCTTTGGATCTGTACCTACGGTTTGGCCCTGGTCACGATCTAGAGGGCTAGGCAGGTAGTCGGTCATGAGATCCAAGACCTTCTCCACTATCACACCACGACCATCGCCACCAGTCACTAAGAAGAAGTCGCCATCTAGCACGCGCTTGCGCAAAGCTGCTTTCAACTCGTCTGTAGTGATGGCATCTTCGCCTTCTTCGAAGAACTTATTCATTAATTCTTCATCAGCCTGCACCGCCTCCTCTATCAGCATGGAACGAGCGTTTTTGGCCTTTTCCTTCATATCTTCTGGGATTTCACCTACTGTGAGCTCGTGATCAGCGTAATCTTTGTAGGTATAAGCTTTCATATCGACAAGATCTACTACTCCGCAGATATCTTTCTCGAAGCCAATTGGCAAATGTATTGCTACAGCATTCTTGCTTAGACGCTTATGTATGCTGTCAAGAGATTTGTAAAAATCACCACCGATCTGATTGATTTTATTTACGAAACAAATGCGTGGGATGCCGTATTTGGTAGCCTGGCGCCATACAGTCTCAGACTGAGCTTCTACACCCATCTTACCGTCAAATACCACGACTGCGCCGTCTAATACGCGAAGTGAACGCTCCACCTCAGCGGTAAAGTCGATATGCCCCGGAGTATCAATGATATTAATCTGATGGTTTTTCCAGTACACAGTTACTGCGGCAGAAGTAATGGTGATACCACGCTCCTTTTCCTGTTCCATCCAGTCGGTATCTGCACCACCAGTGCCGCCCTTTACTAGGTCAATTTTATGTTTTAGCCCAGTGCGATAAAGTATTGCCTCTGAGGTTGTAGTTTTGCCTGCATCAATATGGGCAATAATTCCAATATTACGCAGTTTTGCTAAGTCTTTTACTTCAGCCATATGCTCCTTTATAATTAGTTATCTTTGGTCTTTCTTAATTTTACATTAAAAACAAGACATTTCCATACAATTATATCACATCTTATCGATAACGTAGCAAAAAAAGAAAGCCCCAGCACTATTGCGCTGAGGCTATGTTAAATTGGCAGACACACGCGCTATGACGCCTCTCATGGGCTAAGTAATGGGAAAGTGCGAAAGGGGGTGAATATATAAAAGAGGGGGCACTAACATACGGCGTCAATTATGAAATTGTGTGGCTGCTAATGTGCGGATGGTGCTATTAAAACGAAAAAACATGTGTGTAAATATGTTCCACTGTAGCCTAATCTTAGGATTTTTGTTGAAAATTCTTATTGTCTCGCGCGCATGAAGCGCTGCAAGCAAAACGCGTGAATTACCGAGCCTACCGAACTTCCAAGGGCCGCATAAGGCAAGATTCGATAGCCTCCAGAGCTAGGTTGGTGCCACCTTGTAAAAGTAGGCGCAAAAGAGCTGCTGGAAGTGCGACTTCTTGATGTCGTAAGTAGGCGGGGTGATTGCGAAGTTGTCTGGCACTGCGGCCCACATGCCAAGATTGGCGCGACCACTCGTCATCGTCGCCATCTCTGCGATAGGCATGGGAAATGCAAGCAACCCAATAATCAATGCTACCCCTCCCATTCGTGTGTCTTAACAAAAAATGATTTTTTCGGATGGATCGTCTTAATAGCACAAGACGAACAAAATACAATGTTCTGTCTCTGTAGCTTATTTTATCGCATCCATTAATGAAAGTCAAATGCTTATGCTAATTTTTTTCTAAGAATCTCTTGTACGGCGGAAGGATTTGCCTTACCGCGAGATTCCTTCATTACCTGCCCTACCAAGAATCCTATTACTTTTTCTTCGCCCGCTCGGTAATCTTCTTGTGCCTTCTGAGTCTCTGGCTTTGCAAGTACAGTATCCACAATGGACTCTAGGGCGCCCAGATCATTTTCTTGGATTAGCCCGAGCTCTTTTGCGATCACTTTGGTATCGCGATTTTTCATTTGCGGATCAAACAATCTCAAAAATACCTCTTTAGTAGCGGTAGAGCTTAACTCTTTGTTCTTGTTCATCTCAATTAAATCATTTAGATTTTTGGCGGATGGCAAATCATTCAAATATTCCGCAGACTTTTCTTCGGCCAGCAACACCGATGCAAACAAATTCGCAACTGCCACTACATGCTCGGCGTCAATTTCATTTAATTTTTGCATTAGCACTGGATAATCCAATAGTATTTCTAGAATGTCGCCATTCAGAGTCTTACCGAATTTTTCGCGATAATCTATCGGCATCAATGGCAACTTAGCGGACTCTTCCTTTATGTAATCATCAGCCAAATTAACTGGTGGCAAATCTGGCTCTGGCATATATCGATAATCTTTAGCTTCTTCTTTGCTTCTCTGCCCCGTAGTTTTACCAGTAGCATCGCTCCATCCTCTAGTTTCCTGCACGACTTCTTCGCCTTTGTCTAATAGCTTGGACTGCCTATCTATTTCGTAGGCCACTGCTCGCTCTACGCTCTTAAATGAATTTAAGTTCTTTACCTCTGTCCTGGTGCCTAATTTATCTTCCCCTTCGGGAGCCACAGACGTATTCACATCAAAACGCATGTTTCCATTGTAAAGATCACCATTTGTTACTCCAGCATAGCACATTAGTCTCCATAGCTCTCTGCAATAATCACGTGCATCTTCTGCTGAGTGTATGTCTGGCATTGATACGATTTCAATTAGGGGTGTATCTACTCGGTTAAAATCTACGAGTGAATAATTCTCGAAATGTGTCAGCTTGGCTGCATCGCCCTCCAAATGCGCATGCTCTATACGAATCTTCGTGCCAGATGGTAATTCTACATAGCCTTCGCCAATAATAGGATGATAAAACTGTGTGATCTGGTATCCCTTAGGCGAGTCTGGGTAAAAATAATGCTTACGATCAAATCTGGAATATGCATTAATCTTGCAGTTCATTGCTTTTCCAGCCAATATTGCATACTTGATAGCCTCGCCATTTAGTCTTGGCAACATGCCAGGCAGAGCATAATCTACTGGGGATACACAAGAATTCGGCTCTTTGCCTCTGGCGTCATTGTCTACCTCTGAAAAAAGTTTCGTCTTAGTGGATAGTTGTACATGGCACTCAATGCCAATAGTTGGAATGTATTTTGTCATATTGCTCCTAAATCTTTTAATGCCTGCTTATAAATGGCGAGGGCGTTATGTGCCTGCTTATATCCCACCTCTAGCCCAGACTCATGCGCTATGGCGTTACGCAGCTTATGCGCTCGCCATACTGCATTCAGATCGGTAAATTTACTGCCAGATCGTTTAAGCCTATCCCCCATGGTTTTACCAGGTAGCCCAGCTTCCACCATTGCCTTATCTAGTAACTTATCGGCCTCTATAACGGTAGTCATAAATGTTGCTGGGTTGTCCTTATTAAGTTTATTTTCTATCTCTAAGAATTTAGTCTGATAAGCCTCCACGTCAAAATGATGCCCACGTTTCCCTGTTAGTAGTATTGCTACAAATATAAATACCGCCACGATCAATATCGCAAAAATGAATATTACTACACCGCCATCCATTAGTCGCACCTCCTGCGTAAATCATGCAACAATGCGATATTTATATTGACGTTTTTATAAAAGTATGGTATAATTATATGATAATTAATCATCTTGTAATTCCTTAGAGAATCTTATCAAATTCTTATCGCTTCGCCTAGGTCCTACCAATTGTAGCCCTATAGCTAGCCCGTCCTCTGTCTTACCAGCTGGTACCGTTAACCCAGGCACGCCAGCCAAATTCAATGGCACCGTCATTACATCGCCCAAGTACATTTCCACTGGGTCGTCGGTTTTTTCGCCAAGTTTAAATGCTGGATTTGGCGTCACCGGCGACAATATATAATCGCATTTTTCAAAAGCTTTTTCGTATTCTTGTACTATCAATGTGCGTGCTTTAGCAGCCTTCAAGAAATACGCATCGTAAAACCCGCTAGATAACACAAAATTCCCTATCATTATCCTGCGCTTATTTTCTGGCATAAATCCTTCGCTACGGGTATTTTTGTAGAGTGCGTCTAGATTTTCGGAATCTTTAGCACGGAATCCATACCGCACTCCATCATAGCGTGATAAATTGCCAGCAATCTCTGCCGGCACAATAATATAATATGCTGCTAGGGCGTATTTTAAGACTGGCATTGTCAGCTCTACTATCTCATACCCCTTAGACTTTAACAGGTCTATTTTCTGGGTCAAAGCTTTGCGAATTTCTGGATGCACAGCTTCATTGTCTAAATCCTGAATTATACCTACTCTCGCGCCTTCGGTTGGCATATTCTCTGTTGTGTTGTAATAGTCTGGCAGAGTAGTCATGTCTCTTGGATCTTGTCCGCTAGCTATCTCCATTAGTAGATCCATATCGTCTGGTGTCTTAGCGAAAAACCCAATGCAATCTGTAGACGACGCCATCGCCACTACGCCATAGCGGCTAATAGTACCATACGTAGGCTTTAGCCCATAGACACCGTTAAATGATGCTGGCTGCCGTATTGACCCACCAGTATCGGTACCAGTAGCAAATTCCACGATATCTAGCGCTACTGCTACAGCAGACCCTCCAGACGATCCACCAGCCACTCGTTCACTATCATGAGCGTTGGATGTTGGGCCATAGTAGGAATTTTCAGTAGATGACCCGTGCGCAAAAGCATCCATGTTTGTGCGTCCTATCATGACGGCTCCTTCGTCTTCCAGCTTCTTTACTGCGGTGGCCGTCACTGGCGATACGAATCCCTCTAGGATATGTGCGCTGGCTGTAGTTTGGCCATCTGGACTTAAGAAGTTATCCTTCAGGGCATACGGCACCCCAGCCAGTCGCCCCACTTCCTCGCCGCGAGCTATTCTTTCGTCTATCTCACGTGCTTTTTTGATGGCATTTTCTTCATTTAAAAAAGTAAAAATATTGTACTCGGAATACTTCTTTGCTTTGTCCAAAGCTTCGCGCACCAGTTTTTCTGCGCTTATATTTTTGTCTGCTATTTTCATAATACTTTTGGCACCTTCACTTGATTATCTTTCTCGTCTTTTGCTAGAGCAAGTAGCTGTTCTCTATTAGCATCCTGCGGTATTGCTTCGTCACTTCTCCAAACATTCTCCATCTCAAATACTTGGTAGGTAGGCTCTATATCGGCTGTATCTAGCTCCTCTAGCTGCGAAATATATCCTATAATTCCCTTCAGATCACTCCCCAAAGAATCTATTTCGGCATCGCTTAGTGCAAAATCTGACAAATCAGCCAAATGTACTATATCTTCGCGTGTTATTTCCATAGTTACCATTATAACACTATTCTACTTTCCTGTATATGATTACAAAAACCAGGCCGCTATTAAGGCGACCTAGTTTTGTACAAGCAAACTGCCTACCAATTTATCTTTTTATGAGATATATATTTACGTCCAATCACACCAAGGATAGCTAGTGCTACTATGATTATTGGTAACACGCTAATACTTATAGAGCTACCGCTCTTACCGTCGTTTGTTGATGCTCCAGTCTCAGGTTTGCCAGCAGCGTCTTTGCCGCCAGTTCCTGTTTCGCCCGTTTCGTCTCCTCCAGATGTATTTGGTACTATAGTTTCATCAGAATCATCCCCTTCATCGGCAGGGTCAACAGTAGGATCATCGGTAGGGGCAGAAGAATCAATTTTTGCAATTTGTAATTTATATCGCCTATATTCACTATTCTCAATAGTACTATCTATAGGCGCAGTCAGTACGAAGCCGCCAGTTTTGGCGATGTCTGTTACGCTTAATATCTTACTAGAACTATTGAAAGTATAGTAGTTAGTATTTGGGATCGTAGTATTTCCATCTTCAGATATGAATTTCAGGTTAGACAAGTCAAAAGTCTTTTGTCCAGAAGTCAGGCTTTCGTCTTCTATTCCAGCAGTAACTATTATATTATCAGTTGAAAGACTGGATAATTCAGCGTTATGTGTAACATCTAAGCTAGATAAGTTATTGTTTCGCACGGCAAGAGTCTGAAGGTTAGCGTTGTGGCTCACGTCCAAAGACGACAGTCCGCATCCAGATACATTAAGAAAGGTAAGATTAGGAAAGACACTTGCGTCTATCTCCCCAATTGGTAGATTCATTATAGAAAGCTCTTCTAGATGGTCTCTGTTATCAGTTACTACACCCATGATGCTGGCGACCTTCGCCTCGTCTGTAATATTATTTTGACCTATGGAGATTTTCTTCAGAGTATTAAGACCAGATATATTAATATTAGTCAGCTCATTAGTGTAGGCATAAAGTGTTTCTAGACCAGTATTCTTACTTACATCAAGCGTTCCACTCAACTGATTGGCACTAACACTGAGCTCCTTCAGAGTACTAATATTGCCTAAATCTAATCCAGTCAACTTATTAGTATGTGCATAAAGTATTTCTAGGCCAGTATTCTTACTTACATCAAGCGTCCCAGTCAATTGATTTTTGCTGATTTGCAAATCCTTCAAACTGCTAATATTGCCCAGATTTAGGTCAGTCAACTTATTAGTATGTGCATAAAGTATTTCTAGGCCAGTATTCTTACTTACATCAAGCGTCCCACTCAACTGATTGGCGCTAACACTGAGCTCCTTCAGAGTACTAATATTGCCTAAGTCTAATCCAGCCAACTTATTATCCCATATATACAACTTTTCCAGCCCTGTGCTATTACTGACATCTAATGTGCCAGTTAATTGATTTTCACTGAGTCGTAGATCTTTCAGACTACTAATATTACCTAAATTAATGCCAGTCAACTCATTGGCATTGGCGTAAAATAATTCTAGTCCAGTATTTCTGCTTACATCCAGAGAACCGCTTAGCTGATTATTTTGTATCGCCAAGGCTACAAGCTTATGTAGCTCGCCCAGATTGAAGGCGCTGATATTGTTATGATGAGCGTATAAGTGCGTTAGTTCTCCATTGTATTTGACATCCAGGTTTGTTAATTTATTATTATTCAAAACCAAGTATTCTAAATAACCCATAGCTTCCAGCCCACCTTCTCTACTATCTATATCGGAACTCGCGCTTCTTACACTCGTAATTTTCTCCGAATCAGGCTTGTCTGCTCCATCGCAAACCAGTCTTTTTATTCTTCTTACTTGCCCAACCGATAATCCATCGTCGCTAACGGCTTCATTTGGGAAAGCCTCCCTAAAATTAGACAATACACATTCGTAAAAGTTCGGATCTTCAAAAGTGGCTATATCACTACCTTCTACAGCAAATGTTTCCTCAGCTGAATCGACCTCGTGCATTGCAAATATAGTCAAAGGTGTTACAACTGCAGCCATAACCACGGCAGAAAATAATACCCTCTTTGTTCTTTTGAGACTTAACATATTCTCTCCTTTTTGTTTTATTGTTTATGTGACCTTTTATAATTACATGCTAACATAAGTTTTTATAAAAATCAATAGCATTTTGTTATAAAAATATATTTTTGATAAAAAACATGGCACACGAAAATATCCACGCCAAAAAATATCGGAAGAATTAAGCTGCATATTCAAAATAGGCAACGCCTACACAAACTTATATATTATTTCGCGTTTCTGAACAATATTTTCTTAAAATATTGGAATACTGGTTTTGCTTCTCTTAGTTCTAAGAAGTAGCTGGCGACTAAGTAGGATACAACTGACGCTGTTGATATCACCAAAAACTTCGGTATCGTTATTACTAGAGAGTTATCGGTCGCCATCAATGGGATAAATTTCGTCATCGAGAAAGCCACACATCCAGTGATTACAGTTGCGAATAACATTCTTGCTGTAGCCTTCCAGAATGCTTTATCCAGCAATTCTCCGTGCGAGCGTTTCTGTAAGATATACATCAAGATAATTATTTCTACCACAGCACCAAGAGACTGAGCAAGGCCTAGTCCGTCTACGCCCCACCCGAGCAAATAAAACCACACCGACAAAACGATGGTTAGACCAATTGCGAAAATAGATACCACGAACGGCGTCTTGGTGTCTTGATGCGCATAAAAACCACGCGAGGCTATATGGAATATCGATCTGGCAAAAATAGCCAAACACAAAGTGCCGAGTATAGATGCTATCGTCCCATTACTGTCATTATTTCCTATGTTTGATATAAAGCTAGTTACATATCCTCGCCCAAAGAAAGCAATTACCGCTACTGGAAGCGATATCCAAGTAATAGTTCTTAATGCCTGACGAAATGTATCATTATATTCTTTCTTGTCCCCATTGCCCAGTTCTTCGGTGAGCTTTGGGAAAAAAGCGGTAGAAATTGCCACGCCTATAAGATTCACTGGCATTTGATGTAATGATGACGCCTGGTTAAAAGATCTTACTGCGCCGACCCCCATCCGTGATGACAAGTTAGTATTTACTATACCGTTTACGTAATCAATCCCTTGGTCCAATGACCTAGCCGGTAGCAGTCGTAATATTGCACGAAAACCCTGGTTTTTCCAATTAATTTTAAAATTGTAATGCATTCCTAATCCAAACAGTCCGACCAATGCTACTATTAGCTGTAAGATTGCTCCAAGTATCACGCCCAAAGCCACACCCATGATACCACCTTCAAACAACTGTATACCAAAGATATTAATTCCACCAGTAAACCATGTGATACCAATAATAATACCTATATTATATATAGCGGGCGCTACCGCATAGAAAACGAATCTCCCCACCGCCTGTTGTATAGAGGTTAGTACAGTAGCTATACTAAATAGGAACGGATTAACAGCAATCACTCTCGTCATATTGATAGCGAGTATCATGCCAGATTCGTCTAGCCCAGGGCTCACAATATACCGAATCAGCGGGTCTGCAAATATCATTATTAGTACAGACGTAATCAGTGTAAGAATTGCCAGTAAATTCAGTAACGAAGATGACAGTTCCCATGCGGATTTTTTGTTGCCAGATGCCAAACGCTGGTTGAATACAGGTATAAAAGATACAGACAAAGCACCAGAAGTTAAGATAAAGAACATGAAATCTGGTATCGTAAAAGCAGCAGTGTAGGCATCTATTCCGGTGGGATATGTACCCAAATAATACGAATTCAAAAGCCTGTCGCGAAATAAGCCCAGTAGCGCAGAGATCAAAGTAGATGAAGCTAGTACTATAGCCGCAGACTTCACAGATAATTTCATATTAGCGAGTTGCACTACGGACTTAAAACGAAATTTTCTCATACTATATATAATATCACATAAAACTTTATGTTTTTTATGGTTTAGTGTATAATATACGCATGAAAAAGAAAAAAAATGATGTAATTTTGCCGTCAAAACATAAAAAGACGTCAAAATCATCTAAAAAAACTGCGAAAAAACAGATGAACTTATACACGAGCTTGTCTTATAAACACAGGGTTAAAAAAGAAGCCGAAAAGCGCCGTCGTGCCGAGGATCTAGCTAAGCTCCCTAAAGACCCAGTCAAAAGGTTCTTCGCCAGATTGCATCCAAAGCGCGTTTTTAAGTGGTGGTTTTCCAAACGTGGCCAAAAAACTATCTGGAAGACTATCGCGGCCTGCGTCCTGATTTTTATTATCTTTTTGGGTGGACTGTTCTTATACTACAAAAAAGATCTCGACGAAATTAAGCTCGACGAAATGTCTATCGCAGAAACAGTTAATACTTATCTAGATCGTAACGGTGTAGTGTTATGGAAGGATACCGGCAACGAGAATTATCGTCTAGTAGTAGATGCCGAAGATATCTCGCCGTATATGTATAAGGCTACCGTAGCTATCGAGGATAGAAACTTCTACGATCATATTGGTGTAGATTTTGGAGCTCTTATACGTGCCGCCTTCTCTACTCTTAGCGGACAAGGCGTACAAGGTGGATCCACTCTCACGCAGCAGCTTATCAAGCAGGTTTATTTCTCAGACGAAGCCGCCAGCGAAAACCGTGGTGGCCTTACCCGTAAGATCAAAGAGCTCATATTGTCTATCGAGCTAGAGCGCATGTATAGCAAAGATCAGATTCTCACCATGTATCTCAATCAATCACCTTATGGTGGGCGTCGTAACGGTGTAGAGTCAGCGTCGCAAACATACTTCGGCAAGTCAGCCAAAGATCTTACTCTTGCTGAGTCTGCCCTGCTTGCAGCCATACCGAATAATCCTGCAATACTCAATCCATACAATATCGACGGCAACGATATGCTCATAAAACGTCAACATAAAGTACTAGACGATATGGTTTCTATGGGCTACATTACTTCGGAAGAGGCTGAAGACGCTAAACAAGTAGCCATACTAGACACCATTAAGCCGGAGTCAAGCCAATATGCGGATATGTTAGCTCCACATTTTGTACTAGAGGTCAAGTCACGACTAGAAGACAAATACGGTATTCAGACCATGCGTGCTGGCGGTTGGACTATTACTACCACTCTAGATTATCGTGCTCAGCAAATTGCCGAAGGAGCGGTAGCGACGGGTGCAGATTTGAGATACATTAATGGCTCAGATAACATCGCCCTGGCATCACTAGACGTAGAAACATCGCAGGTCATCGCCATGGTTGGATCAGTAGATTTCAATAATATAGAATATGGTGCCTACAATGCTGCGGACGCCTTACTTGAGCCAGGCTCCACTATCAAGCCGATACTTGACTACACGCCACTATTAATGGAGCGAGAGGGCGTCAATTATGGGCCAGGTTCCGTACTTACCGATGACAATATTGATAGTATATATTGTGCGGGCAATACCGGAGCTTGTCGCCTGCGTAACTATACCGGAAGATTCTATGGCAATATCACTATACGCCAGGCATTATCAAATTCTCTTAACATACCAGCGGTAAAAGCTCTATATATCAACGGCATTGACGAATCACTAGAAGTTGCACACGCATTAGGTGACAAAACATACTGCGAAGACCGAGAAGCTTATGGCCTATCTATTGCTATTGGTTCTGGGTGTAACATCCGCCTTATAGAGCACGCCAATGCCTATGCGTCGATTTCTCGTGGTGGTAGGTATAAAGACATCGCCTATGTTCTAGAGTTAAAAAATAGCTCAGGTGAAGTACTGGAAAAATGGGAAGACAGCGAGGGTGAACGCGTCGTAGATGACCAGGTTGCATATATGATATGGGATATACTTCACGATCCAGTAGCACGTGCATCGCTGGTATGGGGCTCACAGTCGTATGCTTATGGGTTTGTGGTTCCTGGTGTGGAGACTGCCTCCAAAACTGGTACTACCACTACGTCTAATTCCAATGAAACCAAAGATTCCTTGATGATTAGCTTCTCGTCTGCTATATCCACAGTAGTATGGAATGGCAACCACGATGGTTCAGGTCTAAGGAACTCCGACAACAGCGTAGTAAGACGTGTCGTAAACAATTATATGGAAGGCGTGCATAAGGACGTCTATGCTGGCGATGGCAAATGGGCTTCTGGCGATATGCCAGCCAAGCCTGCTGGTATCCAAACTCTTACTATCAACGGCAAAACCGATATTTGGCCAAGCTGGTTTAATGCTTCAAAAAATTCTGGCGTAGCCAAAGAGACCCTCGTGTTTAATAGATACAATCATTTATTGGCTTCTAGCTGTACTCCAGAAGAATACAAGATAGACGTAGAAGTCACCAAGACCACTGACCCTATGACGAAAACTGATGTTTACAGCGTGCCGGAGCCATATGACCGTAACACTAGCGACACATGTGACTATACCCCGCCACAGTTAGCTTTATCTACTAGTGGAAGCAAAATTATAGCCACCGTAAAACGCGGTACATCAGATATCTCTGGATATACGTTATACATCAATGGCGTAGAACAAGGCGGTGTCTCGCTTGGCGCTGACGGTACTATTCTCGGCTACTCACTCAAGGGCACTGAGACGTCAATCAAATTCACCGTCACCGATGCTGCTGGTTATACGGTTACTGGCGAAATGACCCTTACCCCGACCAAAACAGACACTAAGCCATCCGTAGATGATAATACTGGCGGGCAGTAGCTACGGTTACGCTTATCACTGATATTCTGTCCTACATTAAGGGCAGAGTATTAATATATGTCTATGCAATACAATACCAAACGTATATTATGCTATTGTGACAACGTCGCCTTAGGATATTTGAACCGCAGCAGTTAATATATGTTACCTAACTATCTTCGCAAATACCATCTTCCCAGCTGACGTTTCGTGTATATTGGTCAATTCTACAGTTACTTCTTTTCCTACTTTATTCGCGGCTTTATCTACCACTACCATCGTTCCGTTGCTGAGATGTCCTATACCCTGTCCACGTAACGATCCCTTTTCCAATATCCTAAGTTTTACCCTATCACCTATAGCAAAACCTCCCCGTACCGCCAACGCCAAGTCGTTTATATTTAGTGTAGGGATTTTTTCGGCATCAGCTACTTTTATGAGATTATAATCTAGTGTCATCAATATACCGCCATCGGTTTTTGCTAACTTAAGTAACTCTTCATCTACCTTCTTATTCTCTAACTCACCGTCGTAGAGAATCTCTGTATTCACCTCTATTACGCGTTCTAGCTCGGCTGCCACTTCTAGCCCAGCCCTAGCACGTGCGCGTTTTTCATTATCCTTGCCGTCTGCTATTAGCTGTAATTCTAGCAATACGCTTTTTGGTATGATTAGGTCTCCACCTATAAAACCAGTTTTAGCTACATCGAGTATCCTACCGTCTATCAGTACAGATGTATCTATATAAATCTTACGATGACTGCTTTTGCTAGGCTTATATTTATTTATTAACAAAAAAGTAGTTTCAGAAAAAATAGCCAGACATACTATTAAGATTATTGGTTCCATAATACCACTATTTTATCATATCTTCGCCATACTCTAGAACATGAGCATGGTTGTCGTCCAGAATCTTTTGGTATTTGGCCACCAGGTCGTTTCTGCCATATATTGTGGCTACATTTGCAGTTACATTGTAGCGCGAAGCCTTATTTCGTCTGAGCATTTCGTGTGGAGTAGTAGTGGATCCTTCTTCTATATACCCATGTACTTGCAATCTATCCTTAGAAGTGTAGTTTTTCAGAATTGTCCTAAGTGCCTCTGGATAACCATGGAAATTCGCCACCACCGGCTTATCTGCGGTAAATATCTCCACAAATTTTTCTATACTTAGCTTATTGTCTACGGTACCAATTGCGCGGTATGATAGCGCCGCTATATTTATAAAGCGAATTTTTACTTCAGGCAAATCTTCCTTCAACAATTTTATCGCTTCCATCATCTCCTTCGCCATCAGGTCACCTGCTGCTGCCAGCACTACATCTGGTTCCGGATCGGATATTTCCTCATATATTCTTGCACCAGCTTTCAGCTCTTCTTTGGCTGTAGCTGCATCTAGGTACCTGGGCTCATCTATTTTATTAAATGTTGTAAGATTTACAACATTAGTAGATTGCATCATATAGTGATATGCTACTTCGGCGGCCACATCGTCTATCGGGAAGATACAGTTGGCTAGCCCGCTTGGTACACTTAGAAGTGTAGATATTAGCGCTGGTGATTGATGCGTATAGCCGTTATGATCTTGCCGCCAGCAAGTAGAAGTAGATAGTAAATTTACTGCCGGCATCGGTGCGCGCCACTCTACTTCCTTACTTTGTTTAATAAATTTCATTTGTTGTAGTATCTGAGCGGTAATTATCGGAAAAAATGCTTCATAGCTTCCCATCATTGCCGGCTCGCCGTTCATTAAGTGTCCTGTCATCACACTAAACAGCACATTTTCAGACAGCATCTCTACTATGCGCCCGTCTGAGCTCTCGGGTAAGTCCCAGGTCTTAGTTGGTAGTGCCCAAGCGCGCTTTTCCACCTCAAATATCTTGTCAAATTTATTTGACGTAGTCTCGTCTGGTGAGAAGAAGTAAAATTTTGGATTGTTACGGAATTCATCCGCTAGCAATTCCCCGATTCGCTTTGCCGGTGAATATAGCGTCATAGTAGCACTCCTTTTTTCTTATCAAATATTTCTTCTATGTGGTACGATTTTAGCCAATCTTCTAGCTCGCCAAGCTCTGCCTTATCCGTAGCCGGGGCTTTTAGTGGTATTTGGTGTGCTTCGTGATGACGATTTGGCCCACCATAGCCCTTCTCGCTAGCAAGTATGTAGAAAGGCGCCTCTTGCTTGCGTGCTAGCGCCAGTTGGAATCCTTCCGTATCTTCGCTGTCTATCCACACCGACGTAAAGCCAAAGCCCCTCACTAGCTCATTTAGTTCCCGTTCGGATTTTCTAGCATATATAGACGGTGCAGATATCTTGTAGCCATTGAGATGCAATATAGGTAGTACTTTGCCATTTTTCGCCCCTGCTAGCAGGTTACGCAGGTTTAGCGAATCTAGCGCCGTGGCCGTCTCTAGCTCCCCATCGCCTATCAGCACGGCTATGGTCTTTTCTGGGTGCCCTAGCGCCATACCATAGGCATTTGCTAGTGCATAGCCTAGTTCTCCGCCCTCTGTAATGATACCGGGTGTATACGGGCTAGCGTGACTTGGGAACCCATCCGGCCACGAAAACTGTCGGCAAATATACGCCATCCCCGCAGCATCTACCGTAGCACGCGGATCTACCTTTGCCAGGTCGCTGTCTAGCCATAGATTCGCCTGCAAAGCTGGGAATCCGTGCCCCGGTCCCAGCACGAAACTATAGTTAGAATTATCAGCAAAAAAGCTTTTCAAGTTAGCATATGCTACATTTATGCCGTGGCACGTACCCCAGTGGCCTAGCAAACGCGGCTTGATATCCGCTGCCGCCAAAGGCCGCTCCAGCAAAAAATCATCTTGCAAATACAGCTGCGCCACAGCTAAGTAATCGCATAGTCGTATCCACTTGTTTATCTTGTCTATCGTCGCTATATCTGCGTGCCCACTCATATATACATTATAACATAACAATTACGGACAAAATATCATATAACTATTAGTAATATATGCTATAATGAAAGCAAATTATGAAAATAACCAAAAGAAGTTTAGCTATAGTAGCCACCTGCGTTTTATCTAGTGCTGTGGGTATTACCACCATTACTAGCATAGATTCAGATGTCCATACTGCCTCCGCTCTCTCCTATAGCACCAGTAAAGACATCTCCTTCACCTTTGCTCCTACGCTATCTATAGGCTTATCTACTGGTTCTCTTACTATAGACAATCTAGTACCAGGTAATATTAGTGATAGTAATAGTGTTAAAGTAACAGTATCTTCTAATACTCCATACGGCTATGTATTATCAGCTGGTGTAGGTAGCAGTGATAGTGCAAGTACCTACTACAATACATCAAACCTAGTGCATGAAGACAACACAGTAAATAACGCTTTCACCAGTATAGCTACTAGTGCTAGTGAAGAAACATTAACTACAGACAATACCTGGGGCTACTCTACTTCACTAGACGGTGGTACTACCTGGTCTACTTACTCAGGCTTACCTAGCACTACCACCAAACCATTACTGGATATAAGTGACCCAGCTACTCCATCTACTATAGACTTCAAAATAGCTGCCAAATCCTCCACCACCCAAGCTAGTGGCACTTACAATAACGTCATTACCTTCTATGCGGTGGGAAAACCAAAGCCAGTATATATGCAGGAAACGGAAATCATTAAGTCACGCCTAAAGAATGTTGGCGATGAGCTACAGGCTATAGATCAACGTGACGGTAAGAAATATTGGATAGCCAAGCAAGCTGATGGAAACATCTGGATGACACAAAACTTAGATCTTTGCATAGGTTGCGAAGGCACTGCTACGCTTACCTCACAAAATACAGATCTCAACGAATCTGGTATTCATATATATAAGAATGGTTATACTAAGTCTGATGATGGGGTAATCACCTGGACCCCACCCGCTACTGCTATCACCTCTAATAGAATGATTAATGACAATACCGTATCACCAGCATTTGGCGGCAACTATGATAGAAAACCTTACTCTGCCGAGGGTGGCGATACATATATATTTGGCCCCACAAGTAGAGGCAGAGTTGAAAGTATTATCTATAAATCCATTGATGAATGCCTGATTGACGGATACTCTGTTGATGACTGTATGCATTTTCATATAGGTAATTATTACAGCGGATCTGCAGCTCTTGCTAGTAATAATATTTATAATAGCGCTTTACCAGATAACTACTCAGCTACTAATTCTATCTGCCCTGCAGGCTGGAGGCTACCAGAAGACAGCCCTGACAGTTCGTCATTGAAAGAGTTCAAAAAATTATTTGAAGCATCTGATGTTAAGATGAATAACTATATGCGATACAAGAAGAACCTGTTTGATTTTCCGCTTTATTTTGTTGTCGGAGGCTACATTTTTCAAGGCTACTACAATCTAAGTTATGGTAAAGATGGGTTTGGATATTATTGGTCTAGTGTAATAGATCAAAAGGGCTATTATGTTTTCGGGACATTTTTTGGCGATTTTTATGCGTTTGATTACTATCAAATACCTACCAACTATGGGGCGCCAGTTCGCTGCCTCGTAAAATAGCCGCCCCGCCGCCCCGCCCGCCCGACTCCTCACCCGTTAAAGGTTTTATCGTGATCTTTTTATAATTCATGCAGTTTCAGGCAACTGGAAATAATACTTTCGAGACCGTACCCGAACAACGAGGAGGGTAGAGAGCGAAGCGCGCCCGTAACGACGGGCCGAGCGAGCGTGTCCGAAAGTATTATTTTAGTTGCCCCATAATAGCATATAAACAAATATAGATAAAGCTGCAAATACTATTTACCTATATATTCTTTAATTCTCTCTATCTCATCTCGTATCATCGCCGCTTGCTCAAACTCTAGATTCGCTGCAGCTAGCTGCATTTCGGAGGATAGCTGTTTAATAAGTCCTGGTAGCTCATCCTTTGGTACGCGCTTGATGTCTAGCTTGGTGGCCTGCTCTTTTTCTGGGATGATAGCACGTAGGCCCGCCGAGATCTCTTTTTGCACCGAATGCGGCGTGATGTGGTGCTTGGCGTTGTATTCTTGCTGTATTTCGCGGCGGCGATTGGTCTCCGTGATGGCTTTTTCCATACTTTCGGTGATAAAGTTTGCATACATTATTACTTTGCCCTCTTCGTGTCGCGCCGCGCGACCTATAGTCTGTATTAGTGCGGACTCAGAGCGTAAGAACCCTTCCTTATCTGCATCTAGTATCGCTACTAGTGACACTTCGGGTAGATCCAGACCCTCACGCAGCAAGTTTATTCCTACCAGCACGTCGTATACGCCAGCACGGAGATCTCGTAGTATATCGCCCCGCTCCAAAGTGTCTATATCGGAATGTATATAGGCGGTCTTTACATTGCGTTCTTTGAGGTGGTCTGTTAGGTCCTCCGCCATTCGTTTGGTGAGTGTGGTTATCAAAGTTCTCTGCCCTTTGGCTATGCGGCGGTCTATTTCTTCCATCAGGTCATCTATCTGCCCGTCGGATGATCGTACTTCTATCTCTGGGTCCAGTAGTCCAGTAGGCCGGATCACTTGCTCAGCCGGCGGCGGCGATACTTCTAACTCGTATTCACCTGGTGTGGCAGATACGTATATCGCTTGATTGATATGAGCCTGAAATTCTCCGTAGGTAAGTGGTCTATTGTCTAGTGCACTTGGCAAGCGAAAGCCGTATTCTACTAGGTTTAGCTTACGCGCGTGGTCACCATTATACATACCTCGCACTTGCGGCAAGGTCATATGACTCTCGTCTACTATTAGTAAGAAATCTTTCGGGAAGAAATCCAGCAACGTAGCAGGTGGCTGCCCAGGCTGCCGCCCATCTAAATGGCGCGAGTAGTTCTCTATTCCCTTTACGAAGCCAGTTTCTTTTAGCATCTCCAGGTCGTACTTGGTGCGCTGGGTCAGCCGCTGTGCCTCTAGGTATTTTTGATGTTTTTCCAAATACTTCATTCGCTCCTCGTACTCTGCACGTATGGTTACGAGCGCCTTTTCTAGCTGATCGCGCGGCGTGGCGTAGTGGGTATTTGGGAAAATATGTACGTGGTCTGGCTTTTCACGTACCTCAAAAGTTAGCGGATCTACAATCTTTACTACCTCAAGCGTGTCAAAACCAAATTCAAATCTATACGCATACTCGCCATTTGCCGGGTATAGATCTATTGTATCTCCCATCACGCGAAAATTCCCACGCTCGAATGCCAGGTCATTACGATGGTATTGCATGCCTACTAGTGTGCGAATAAACTTCAGCTTGTCTATGTCGTGCTTTTCGCTATTCGTCCACCTATCTTTTTCATGCCACAGCGGCAGCGACATCGCCTCATAATGATCTGGCGAGCCTATACCGTAGATACAAGACACCGATGCTACTATTATTACGTCACGTCTAGTAAGTAGCGCTTCCGTAGCTCCGTGTCGCAGCCGATCTATTTCATCGTTAATAGCAGAGTCCTTCTCTATATACGTATCGGTGGACGCTATATAAGCTTCCGGCTGGTAGTAGTCAAAATAGCTTACAAAATAATGCACTTCGTTATCTGGGAAAAACTCACGAAATTCCGAGTACAGCTGTGCAGCCAAAGTCTTGTTGTGCGCCAATATTAGTGTAGGTCGTTGCGTGTGCTGTATGATGTTTGCCATCGTAAAAGTCTTCCCAGACCCAGTCACACCTAGCAAAGTCTGCTCGTGCACCCCGGCATTTACACCGTCAACAAGCTGGCGAATAGCACCAGGCTGGTCGCCAGTAGGCTGGTATTTGGACACTAATTTAAATTTTGGCATATGCTCTTATTATACCACGGTGTATAATATATGTATGTCTACGTATTCTATTACTGTCAAGCCCGGCAGCTCGCAAGAAAAGCTCGTCGAAAATCCCGACGGCACTTTTACAGTGTATCTTCATGCCAGCGCTCATGACGGCGAGGCCAACGCCTCTCTCATCAAGCTTCTCGCCAAACATTTCAAAGTCCCTAAAACTTCTATCACTATCACTCGTGGCGCCCACTCTCGTCGCAAAATCGTTGAGTTCTAATTACTTTCTTAGTGCACGTAAAATATCCTTCTGCTCTGGCGTCACTCGGAGAGAATCGCAAATTTTTGATATGGCTTTATTGTATGTCCATTTCGGCAATTTGGTAGCTTGCAAAAAGCCCAAAGTCTCATCTGGATATTTAATAAAGCATTCTGCCACTAGCCATGCTAGGGCCATTTTTATATAATACTCTCCCCTGCCAGCCAATCTTTCTACCCTGTCAAATATCATAAAAAGATAGTCAAATTCTACATAGCCAGTCTTTAGTAGCACTATACCAGCACGTACTGCGAATTCTCGCTTGTCTAGCAATAATTTCTCCACCTTACGTGTCAAAAAGTCTTCTTTATGTTTCTTTGTGGCACTTCTCAAAGCCGAGCAAAAAATATCACATGTGCACCAGTTGTCTATATAGTCTATTTGCGAGTCAAAATAATCTAGCATTTTAGAATACTGCATTCCGGCAATCACCATTCCGCGGGCTAGCACTTCTTCTATCGCTATTGGAACAGTACCCAAAATCATCTCCTTGTCCTCGCTCGGTAATTCTGTCACTATCTTTCGGATTTTTGGAATCCTTACACCTACAAAGGGCCTATCGCTAGGTATTCCTTTCATAGAAAACTCCCGATACTCTTCTTCAGATTCAGCTGCTAATTTTGATCTAAACTCAACATAAGACATGCGGTATTAATCTTCTTTGGATTTCAAAGTCGGAAAAGGTACGGCTTCCCTACCAGGCACTCCCTCCAGTAGCCAGAAATTACGCTCCGAGTTGCCCCACCCGCATGCAGGCGGCATGCCATACTCTAGCATCTCTACGAAATCCATATCTAGCATCTGGGCTTCTTCGTCACCCGCATCACGCGCAGCTTGTTGTTCCTTGAACCTCTCTAACTGGTCTAGCGGGTCATTTAGTTCTGAGAAGCCATTTCCCATCTCAGTGCCAGCTATGATTGGATGGAATCTTTCTGTTACTAGCGGGTTATCGGCGGATTTTTTCGCTAACGGCGACAGCGCTAGAGGCTCCTCTACTAGCCAGTACGGCCCCGCCGAAGTCTTACGGATTAACTTCCACACGTGGTCTATTAGTCGTGCATCGCTCACGTCAAAATTAGTCTCCACGCCATTGTCTTTCAAGATTCTCACTAGTTGCTCATGATCTGGACTAAATACATCTACGTCGAACTTTTCTTTCAAAAGATCTGCATATTTTACGCGCGGCCACTCACAATCTAAGTCTATATCAAATCCCCCTACATGGAATTTTAGAGTACCCCACGTCTCCATGGCTACGTATTTAATCATTTCTTCGTACAATTTCATACCATCTTCATAATTCTCATACGCAGCGTAGCTCTCAAATGCTATATGCTCCGGCAAATGCTCATCATCTACGCCTTCATTACGAAATCTCGGGCCTATATCGTATACTTTTTCAAATCCACCGCCAAGTAGCCGTTTCAGAGGTAGCTCGTGCGATATGCGTAAGTAGAAATCTTCATCCAGTGCATTCATATGCGTGGTAAACGGCGTAGCGTCTGCTCCTCCAGTAGTGTGTTCTAGTACTGGGATATTTACTTCTATAAACCCATGTGCGTTCATAAAGTCCCGCGTTGCTTGCCAAAACTTGCTTCGCCTCACCAGCCGCTCGCGTACTTCAGGGTTTACATTCATATCCACATAGCGACGGCGGTAGCGTTCTTCCTTATTGGTAAACTTCTCCGGTAATGGTCGCAAAGATTTGGTGAGTAGTCTCACAAAGTTAGAAAACACCGATATTTCACCAGTCTGAGACTTTCCTACTGTACCAGTTACCTCTATGAAATCCCCCACATCTAACAGCTTCACGTCCCTGGCGCCTAGTAGTCCCTCTGGCACCTCGCCTTCGGCCTTCATAAATATCTGCACTTCACCAAAATAGTCTCGCACTTTAAGGAATACTAGCTTGCCAAACGACCGTATCGCCACGATGCGTCCAGCCACTGTTACCTCCTGCCCGTCTTTCTCACCAAAATGTTCGGTAATATCAGAAATCTTAGTATTACGTGTACTCTTCGCTGGATATGGCTCTATGCCCCGCGACTTCAACTCCTCTAGTTTACGTAGTCTCTCCTTGCGGTAGTCTTCTAATAACATAATACACATTATAGCATATTTTTCAGTATCTGTCGAAACTTGCATTTCAGCCAAAAGTATGATATAATATAAGATGGCAGCCCGTATGGGTTTGTACATTTATAGAAAGAATGGTGATGAGTTTGCATTATGGCAACGAGTTGGAAAGATTACGGACAGAAGAAGACAGAGCGTTTCGGCGCAAACAGGCCGCCTGGCAAGACTATATGGTTGCCAAAGAGGCTGCCAGTGTGGCCTATGAAACAGTACAGTTAACATCGGAGGATCGTCGCGTTGCCAGAGAAGTGCACGACCGCGAATTCGAAGCATTGCAAGAGGTGAGAGAACAAGGTAGTGAAGTTTGGGCTGCCTTTAGGCAATCCCGCGATCACTATGGGTCCTGCATTGACTCACTGCGTCAAAAAGCAGATGCAGAGCATCAGGCTATGCGTGAGTGTTTCGATCAGGCCAGCCGTGCATACGAATGTGGCGATAAGGCCATGGCCCCTAAGTACTCAGCTGAGGGCCACGAACACAGAGTGCGTCGCAACGAGCTCAACGCGAGAATCGGGCAGCTTTGTTGCAAGATCAAGGAGATGAGGCAAGATGCCGAGCGCCGTGCTCCTAAGCTCGATTATTCGGCCTTTGACGCTGCTAAAGCTAAGTATGAACAAGCCAAAGTAACAAACCAAGAAGCACAAGCATGCTTTAGGCTTCTCGAATCGCAGAGCAGGCAAGCAAAGGAGGAATTCGACAAAGCCAAGGCTGCGCACAGACAAGCTCAGGCTGCATTGCGCTCTAGACTTTCTGAGTCCAGAGCCGTCAATCATTAACCATCAAAACCGGGCCGACTTTTGTCGGCCCAATTTTTATATAAACCGCATAAGATTGCAGATGCTATAACTACTATTTTATCTCAAGTATTTCTACCTTTTTCCCATTAAAATCTACAACTTCATTAACCTTGTGTCCAAATATGGCTTTGCCAATAGGTGATTCGTTGGAGATCTTCCCTTCTAATGGATTTGCCTCGGTCGGCCCGACTAGGGCATATTCAACTTTGCGTCCACCCAAATCTAATACTATTGTGGCACCTAGTGCGACCTTGTCTTTCTTTCCTCCACGAATGATCTTTGCGTTTTTCAGTATATCTTGTATCTCTAGTATACGACTTTCGGCTAGTTTTTGCTCATTACGTGCCGAGCTATACTCCTCGTTTTCAGATAGGTCACCAAAAGCCCGAGCCGTAGCTATCCTCTCAGCTATAACTGGACGATTTTTGATTAGCTCGTCTAATTCTTTTTCTAATTCTTTCTTACCTGCAGCGGTTAAACTTACGCTTTTCTTGATCATTTTTTACTCCACTCATTAATACCTATATAGTCTACACAATAATATGCTTTTCGTCAAGCCACAAAACCTAATATTGCATCAAATCTGATATTTTTATCATCTGGCTTTCACCGGTGCGGCGGTCTGTTAGCTCGGCTGCATCTTCGGCTAGAGTCTTATCTGATATCACTATACGATAAGGTATGCCCATCAGTTCTGCATCAGCAAATTTTTCGCCTGGCCGTACATTACGGTCATCATATAATACTTCGTTTTCTCGGTCACGATAGAACTCTTCAGCCGCAGAGATGCCATTTTCTCCTATACCTACCAGATAATAGCGGTATGGAGCTATTGTCTCTGGCCATACTAGTCCTTTCTCGTCTGAATACTTCTCTGCTATCACCCCCATTAGGCGTGACACGCCTATACCGTAGCACCCCATATAGACGGTCTTTTGGGAATTATTTTCATCTATATATTTTAGCCCTAATGGCTCAGAATATTTAAACTTCAATTTAAATATATTTCCCACCTCTGCAGCGGTAGTCTCGTCAAACTTCTGTCCTTCTGCGGCAAGATCTACTAGTACTTCAGGAGTATATACTTCTTTGTTTAATACTACAGACTTATCAGTATTATAGTATATGGTATCTTCCCCTACAGGTAATATAGTTTGGAATTCGTGCGAGTATTTAGAAAATATCCCACCGCTAGCAAAAGTTTCATAAGTATCTTCACCGATGCCGAGTCTATCGAATATACGTCCATAAGCTTGCTCTACTTTTGTATAAAAATCGTCCAGATCCTCCTCTGATGTATGGAAGCTGTATAAGTCTTTCATTAGAAACTCACGTCCACGCAAAATTCCAGACTTAGCACGTAGTTCGTTGCGGAATTTAGTCTGAAATTGATACACATAAAGTGGTAAATCCTTATAACTAGATATGTATGATTTTAGCATTGTAGTGATAGGCTCTTCATGCGTGGGGGCTAGTCCTAGCTCTCCGCCGCTAGCCAGTGTGGTCTTAAACCATATATCCACCTCTTGATCGCTAAATCTGCCAGTCTTCGTCCATGGCTCTGGATTTTGCAATGCAGACATCAGTATTTCCTCACAGTCGATGTTATTTAACTCTTCGCGTATGATGCTCTTGATATTCTCGAGCACACGTAGCCCCAGTGGCAAATAGTCATACACACCAGCCATTTCTTTGTGTATATAGCCCGCACGTGTCAGCAATATACCGTTTTTGGCGGTCTCGTCTTTGGGCACAGTGCGTAAAGTTTTTACAAAAGTTTTCGAAAGTCTCATAATATTATATATTATAGCATATCTATTCCAACAGATAGAGAATTGACAGATTTTTAAAAGTATGATACAATAGAAATAAGGCACTAGGCCTATTTTTCCTGGAGGTGTACATTATGATGAAATTGGTAAAAGGCAAAGTCATATTGCAGGGCTATGAAGTTATGTTTATCCTAAGTGAGGCAAATCATGTGCCCGGCAAGATTCTCGAAGAGATCTACGCTGATCACTCAGTTCCAATCTCTGGCGCTGATAGTTATCAATTTGGGTATGAATTCTCGAAGCCCGAAAGTATCAAGTGGCTCTGCGCACAGTCTTGGATATTAGATTTTACCGAGTATAGGTCCGTACCCATCTCGGAGCTCAAAACAACGGCAATAAGGCTAAAAAGTGAGCTCTACAATATGGTAGAACGTCACAGCCAGCAGCAAGTAACCACCGAGTTCGATACGGAGCTCTTTAGAAGAAAACGTCACATTCTCGAGTCTATCGAGCTAATGGTCCACTACAAGCAAAAAGAAATACGGTTTGAACTGCCAAACGACACACCTAAACCGCGTGTTCTCAAACTGCTAGAGACCATACGTACGTTCTTTCATCGTAGCGCTCCCTAAGGAGCGCCTTTTTCTATCCTATGCCCATTACGTATAGCAAATAAAATGCTACACCGTTTTTAATCATATGTGTAAGCATTCCAGCATATATCGTGCCAGTAATTTCACGCATCCCACACAATACTACAGACATTGCAAAAACATTTACGCCTACATTCCATTGCATGTGCACCGCTCCAAAAAGCAGCGATACTAGAAAAATAGATAAGACCATAGACCATATGTCGGCTAGCCGGGTGTTGAGGATGGCCCTGAGCTTACCATACAGCCAGCCCCGAAAGATTATTTCCTCTGCTATGGGCGCAATGACCGCCAGTGAAATAAAGGCGATTACTCTATCGGCGCCTACTAGATATGGACCAAATCCAACATCTTGCCCCTGATTAGCATCAAACCATGGGAAGACATTGAATACTGCCACAAGCGCAGCTGCTAGCAAAGTAGCAGCAACAAAACCTATAGGCGCAAGCCCGATATCTGTCCACGTCGGAACGTCTTTTAATCCCAGGTCTACGCGACTCGTTATGTGCGTGTCTGATCTATTATCTGCGCCCTGCTTATTGTCTTCCTTTTTTGTTTTATTCACAAAGCGTTTCATAATTTTTGGTGTAGCAAACAATAGCCAAACCAAGGCTGTAATATACGAAAGCACTGAATAAATTACAGTTGGTACTACTTGTATAAATGTCTCTTTGCCAAGTATCCAGAGCATCAAATATCCTATTATCAACTGTGATACTATTACGGCAGACGCGACCCAGATTAATAACAAGATTACTTTCAAAAAAGCTGTAAAACCCTGATATTTAGAATCGTCGTGAGACTTCCCTTTGTGGCGTGTTGGCTCCTCTTTTGGCATTACTGTGCGATCCTTATTATGTCCAAGATTGTCACGACAAATATCATGGCTAATAGCACCATGAATGCACGGGACACTATCTTCTCTTCAGTCTCTTTTGTGAGTTTCTTCTTCCGAAGCTTATATATTGCAATTAGCAGCCATCTTCCGCCATCTAATGCTGGAATGGGCAATACATTCATACAAGCTAAAGATACGGAAATAAGCGCTGCCAGAAAAGCTAAATTAGATGGCCCTGCTGCGGTAAAAGCTGGGAATAGTACACCAATTATTCCAACTGGACCTGATACGGAGTCGCCTACAGATGATATTGCTTCCTGTCCATTCTCACGTACGGTCTCATCTGGGCTAAACTGTGACCCGACTCCAGAGATTAGATTCCACAACATTATTCCTACTCCCTTAAAGGTCTCGCCCGTAAGCTGCGCAGTGAGGCCTACCCCCACTATCGGTGCCGACCAAGTGGAATACGATAGGGCCTGAGAAGTCTCCATGGTAATACCTAATAAATACTCCGATCCAGCAGTATTCAGGGGAATATCGAAAGATAACTCTGCTGACTCCATTTTGCAGTCTTCTACACATGTGCATTCTGGGCAATCGTCTAAGCAGCAGCCAGTCTTTATATCGCGTTGTATAACGTACGAAACTATTTCACCAGCATGTGATTCGTTGATGCCCATCACATCGCTTGCATGCCTAACTTCCGCACCCTCAACGGTCAGTATGTAATCTCCTGCTTTTAGTCCAGCTCGCGCCGCCGGCGAGTCTTCTGCTACGGAAGCAATCCTTACTGGGGTACTATCTGTCCGTGTGTCCGCTCCTATAGTAAATTGATTGTCTAGAAATTCGGGCATTCCCGTCCAGGCTAAGATAGTGAAAATTAATATAGCTACGAGCCAATTCATCGTCACCCCAGCAAACAATATTTTAGTTTTAGCCCAAAAACCCGCTTTGCCAAACGTACCCTCGCGACTGTCCGCTGCGGATTCACCATCCATTTGACAAAAACCGCCTATTGGTAGCCAGTTAAGACTAAAGACCATGCCCTTTTGAGCAAAAGATTTATCATCGGCATTGGAGTATACTACTTTTGAAACTTTATCTTTGCTCCATTCTTTGCGTGGTAGCTTACGCCATTTACCAGTCTTAGGGTCTTTCATCCACGCCGCTATTCTTGGTGGAAACCCAATACCAAATTCCAAGACATTCACGCCGTTGCGTCTAGCCGCAATAAAATGCCCAAACTCATGTGCTGTTACTAAGAACATTAGCACTAGCAAGCCAACGACCACACCAATAAATATATCCATAACCTTATTATATCACAATTATCAATATCTACTTTCCGAATCGCCTATTTCGATGGTCGTATTCGTCAAGAATAATTTTTAAGTCCTCTGTTTCTAATTCTGGGAAGAATTTCTTCACAAACATTAGTTCGG
>JAEEGL017181304.1_pt1 | contig 32297 bp, 25 predicted proteins | sample 9134231 | NCBI WGS metagenome assembly JAEEGL01 (sample SAMN16246548, study PRJNA631951) | gut metagenome | biome: gut microbiome; feature: rumen; material: fiber-attached | host: Bos | place: Iran: Karaj | collected 2018-10 | reverse complement strand
TACCCGGGCCTTAGAAGCATAATAAATCCCGTATCCCGATTTCAGCGCATGATATGCATATATCATATCCTCGTTGAAATCAGTATATACAAAGCCCCCAAGACTGTCAAAAACACTTCTTCTGTAGCAGGCACAGACATCAGAACAGAATATGGCTTTGATCCCCAGGGTTTTGAGATCCTCTTCCGTCTTCAGTGCATCTTTATCCGGGTAATTAAAATGCCTGTTGTACCTCTCTATCTCTCCCGCCTTTTCTGAAGGGAGCTGTCTGGCATAGGATACAGCAGTTCCCGGGTTCTCCATAGGTTCAATAAGTTCTTCTATAAGATGTTCATCGCAGGGCACCGCGTCCTGTGTCATAAAAACAACATATTCCGCATCAGAAAACCTCACCCCGAAATTTCTTGTACCGCCGTGATTGAACTCACTTCGGGAAATATGATGTATTTCCAGTCCCTCCACAGCTTCCCGGGCCCTATCCGGCAGCTTAAAAAAACTTTCTTCGGTATTGATCACAATGATCTTTCCTGGCTTAACGGTCTGTTTCCCAAGCATAAAGATAAGCCGGATAAATCTGTCATCCGGCTTATATGTCAGTATCACTAAATCTGTACTATGCGCATTCATAACTTACAGACCATTCTTCATTCTGTCTGAGGCGATCTTATCACTTATATTCTGCACCGTTGAGGAAGGTGTATATTCGGAATCCCCGAAGAGGAACTGATGGAACTCCACCACATTCTGCTTGAAGTCGTCCGCCACAACGGAGCTTCCCGCCTTACCCATATTTCCCGTAACCCTCTCAAAGGGAAATCCGCTCTGCTCTCCGATGGAATAGGTAGCAACCCTCGAAGCATATTCCACCATCTCAGCCTTGGTAAAGCTCGTGCTGCAGAGAGGGAAGATATCATCTATGATATCATTCAGTGTGGAGATATCGGATGACATGGCCTTTTCTGCAACCTGTGTAAGAACTGTCCTCTGTCTCTCAGCTCTCTTAAAATCGTCACCCTTTGTATATCTGATGCGACAGTAAGATGTGGCCTGAAGCCCGTTCAGGGTCTGCAGCCCTGCCTCCGTAACATTGACGATATCACTCTGCTTTATTCCGATGGCCTCCGCCGTTCCTATCTGATAATCATTCAGGAAATGTATCTCTTCTTCATTGATATCGACCTGAACACCCCCAAGGTCATCTATGGTATCCACAAGCGCCTTGAATCCCACGGTTACATACTCGTCAATATCCATATCCAGATTCATGTTCAGCATCTGGATAGCCTGTTCGGGACCGCCGTTGGAATATGCGGAATTTGCCTTATTATATGTATCATTACCTATATTGAGATAGGTATCACGGAATACGGAACAGAGCTTGACCTCTCCGGTCTTATTATTAAGAGAGGCCACCATAATGGTATCCGTTCTGGCACCCTTGCCCAGATTGGTATCCCTGGAGTCCACACCGAAGAGGGCGATATTGGTATAACCGTCCATCTTCCAGTCATCATTTTCAGTATCTTCTATCTGAGCCTGTACTTCTTCATTTACCTTAGCCTTCACCACGGATTCCTTATTTCCCGTATCCGCCAGATCCAGTCTGTAAACCACATACAGTGCCACTGCAAGGAAAAGTACTACCAGAATCTCAAACGCGAACACCACGCGGCGCATGGTGCGCTTCTTACGCTTTTTCCTCGATTTCCTGCTGTCTGAAGCCATTTATGATTCCTTTATAAACATTATTTCAACCTTTAAAATATACCTCAAATGGGGATCATTGTCAAAATCAGTAGGCGTTCTTATTCACAAATCCGGTAAAGAGGGTGAGGAACAGGATCTTTATATCAAAGCTCATGGTCCAGTTCTCGATATAAAAAAGATCATATTCAACCCTCATCTTAATGGACGTATCCCCCCGGAGACCATTGACCTGTGCCCAGCCCGTGAGTCCGGGGCGCACCTGATGCTTTATCATATATCTGGGGATCTTTTCCTTAAATTCTTCCACAAACCGGGGCCGCTCGGGTCTCGGTCCCACAAGGCTCATATCCCCTCTTAAAATATTGAAAATCTGCGGAAGCTCATCCATACTGGTCATCCTGAGTATCTTTCCAACCTTTGTGACCCGTGGATCATTCTTTATTGTCCAGCCCTTTTCCTCTTCATCCGGATCCTGTACTATCATTGTCCGGAATTTGTACATCTGGAAGGATCTGTTATGAAGTCCTACCCGTTCCTGTGCAAAAATCACCGGCCCCGGGGAAGTAAGCTTTATCATCAGGGCGGAAATAAGCATTACAGGCGAAAAGATTATCAGCATGAAAAATGCCCCGACTATGTCCACTATTCTCTTGGACATCATGTTTATGGAATTCGCAAGAGGCACATGCCTGATATTTATGACGGGAAGACCGTCCAGATCCTCCATATAGGGGCGGGAGGGTATCACGTCATTATAATCCGGGATGAACTGTGTATGAACTCCGGATTTCTCGCACTGGCTTACGATCTCTTCAAGCTTCCCGTACTCATCAAGGCTTAGAGTGATGGCTATCTCATCCAGTTTATTTTCCGGGAGTATATATTCCAGATTCGCTATGGTTCCCAGAACCTTGATGCCCTTATAAACCGTGCCGGCCTCCACCTTGTCATCAAGGATCCCCCTGATCACGTATCCCCATTGGGGATTAAGACGAAGTTTATTGATATAGCTCATGGCAGCTTTTGAATAACCGATTAGAAGCACATACTTGAGGTTGAAGCGCTTCTTCCTGATAAAGCGGAGAAAATAGCGCACAACATTCCTGAAAACCGTCTCCAGAATGATATTCACTATATAGAAATAAAATATCATCCGCCTGGAGAAATGCGTCTGCCTTATGATATACAGCACAACTATAAAGATGAGCATTCCGACCGTATTTGCTTTTATGATGTTATAGAATTCCCTTGCCCTTCCGGAAGCCCTCTTGGAATTATAAAGATTAAACTCATAGTAGAGGAAAAGATATCCTGCGATCAGAAAAGGCAGCGCCTCCATATACATATAATACGGGAGATGCAGAACGGATGTATCCTCCCAGGGTGAGAGGAACTTTATAAAATAAGCGATATTGTATGAGGCAGCTATCACCAGAGCATCCAGAAGTACATGTACCCTGTTAAACAGCCGTTGGTTATCCTTTATCATTCGTATATCCTTTTTACAGCATTAATATAGAGTTCCAGCTGTATGCGCACATAATTTCCGAAATTCACGGAGGAGTAAGGATACTTCCTCCCCTCCCTGCAGAGGAGATACCCCCTTTTTATGCCTGAAAGATAGGCTCTTCCATAACCCTTAAATATGAAGAAAAGCGCCTTTATCCCGAAACCCAGGATAAGGAATGGCAGATTCAGTATGATCTGCGGCCATGGCATATTCTTCATGATAATATACATATTGTTCCTGGCAGAAAGCCTGACCTTGAAGTCATTATATCTGGAACCGGATACACCGCTTCCATAATGATAAACTACGGCTTCCGGCTCATATACGTTCCTGTAGCCCATGATGCGGGCTCTGTAGCCTATATCGATATCCTCCAGGTAAGCAAAGTGGAATTCATCAAACCATCCGATCTCATCCAGAATGCTCCTCCTGTAAATGGAAGCCCCGCCACAGGAAGCAAAAATATCACAGCCCCTTGAATAACCGGAAGCTTTCTTATCTTTTCCTCTGGCAAAAGCCCATCCGAAAACGCTGTAAAGATCTCCGGCTCCGTCTAATTTTTCCGGCGCCGTCATATTAAGCATCTTTGCAGAAACAGAAAATATCCTCTCATCCCTTTTTATGGATGAGAGCAGCTTCTCCACAAAGAGGGGATCCGCCTTTGTATCATTATTAAGCAGTATGACAAAGGGTGTGGAAGAGGCATTTATCCCTTCGTTCACAGCCCTTGAAAAACCAAAATTGTCACTGAGCCTGATAAGAGAAACCCCGGGAAAATCCCTCTCAACTATTGTCACGCTTTCGTCCCCGGAGTTATTATCCACCACAATGATATCAAAATCCGGAGCGCTCTGGGCTTTTAGGCTGCTGAGACAGTCCCCTATGAATTTTTCACCCCTGTAATTGGGGATTATTACCGTAACTTCTTTCATTTCAGCCTGAAGATGATATTGGGATCCGTTATCACGGAAAATCCCCGTTCCCTGACCTTGTCACACATGGAGAAAACATCTCTCGATACATTCTCCAGCAAACCGGTTCTTATGGCAAAAGCATGAATGCTCACCGCCTCTGTTTCCCGGATCATATGGGCTCTGTGCATATATCCTGAAAACCTGTAATCCATTTTACCATATTCGGGTGCAGTGCTGCCATCCGGAAGTCTTACGTAACCATTACATATTGTCCGGCCTGTTTTTCCGATGATCAGGCCGCCCACGATCCCCACCTCTTTTCTTGCAAAATAACCCCTGAAAAGTTTTTCATGATCAGGAGTCAGGGCTTCAAGCCGCCTGTCAGTAAAAATACGGCATTCTCCCGGATCCGTTTCCACTGCTGAATAATCGGCACGGAAAAAACCCCTGTGCTCAGTGTCCCCGACCTTTACCGGGATTTCCCTCCTGGCAAAATAATCCTCCACAGCCATCCTGCCCTTTGCATAAGCATATAACTTGCTTTCCGGATTTCCGGCAGTAGAACTCTGTGACAGCCTCCAGTGGTACAGCACTTTGGGAATATGGGCTATCTTTTCACTGGGAACCATTTCCGAAAGCCTGAGCAGAAGATCATGATCCTGGGCTCCGTCATATTCTCTGCGCAATCCTCCGGCCTTCTCCACAAGCTTTTTTCTTACGGTCAGCATATGACAGATATAGTTATTGGAAATAAGGAGATCCCGATTGAAATCCGGCTTTCTGTTGGGACAGAAAAATCTGTCCCTCACGCCATCATATTTATCTTCATCTGTATAAATGATCTCTGCACCTTCCCATATGGCCTTACAGGTCTCAGAAAGGGCATCCGGTTCAAGGAAGTCATCATGGTCAACAAAAACCACATATTCTCCTTCTGCTTTCCTGATAGCGGCATTGGTGTTTTCGGATATCCCGAGGTTTTCCTCTAACCTCTCATATTTTATCCTCAATCCGATATCCGGGTCATCATCATAGGCCTTTACCACATTTTCAATATCACTGTTCCCGCTGCCGTCTGCTATGACAACCTCAAAGTCCGTATAGGTCTGACGGAGCAGGGAATCCAGAAGATGGGCAAAATCATCCATATCCGGACGGAATACGGGAATGATAACACTTAAACTTATCCCGCCTTCCGTTTTTTCACGTGGAAATGTATCCGGGATCATCAGGGCTTCCTTCGAATAATTCCTGTCATCCACCCATTCCTTTGCCCCTTCAAGCACACGGAAGAAAGCGGCAGAAACGCCGTTTCTCTCTGTATAATCAGTTATTTTCCTTATCCCGTTCCTGATACCCGAAATATCCATTATCACTCCAGTTCATTCAGTATATCCACTGCATTCAGTATAAAAGCCAGCACTTTCTGTGGTCTGTCGGAATGAAGTGGGAGCATGGATAAAAAGAGGGAGCACTCAAAGAGCCTCACGGTACGCACATCTATCTTTTCAGCCCGGAGTTTTTCCTCGAATATTCTGCGATATTCCCTTACATCCCCGTCGATACGGAGTTTTAAGCTCATATCCTCTTCAACATCTATCTCATACAGTCCGCTGTTCATAAAGTCATAGCGCCCTGAAACAGAGTGGGACAGCTTCGCGATATCGTACAGTGGATCCGAGTATAACTCCTCCTCCTTAAGAGCTCCTTTGGGATCAATAAGCCTCAGAAGAGAAGTATCCGGGGAATAAAGAATGTTTGAAAAACAGAGATCCCCATGGCTCACGGTCTTCCTGAGATCCTCCTTACTCTTCCCTATCATGGCATCATATATATCCTCATACTTTTTCAGTATCGATTCTATACCCTGATATACAGTACCGCTCTTAATATACTCCTCTGTCTCCTTAAATCCCGGACAGGCCTTAAATTCCTCTATCCTCTTCTCGACTTTTATAATATAGAGATCCCGTCTCTTCTCATAAAACTCATTCCAGGTAACCCTCTCCTCTTTTCTTTCCTTTATAAAAACAAAGAGTATATCCAGTATCTTCTTAAATTCCTCTGTGGATATGGCACCGTGGACGTATCTTATGGCAAGATCAGTCATATGATAACGCTGCATCCTGTATGAGGCACATTCACCTTCATCCTTATACTCATAGGGCAGCACAAACCAGCTTCTCATATTTTCGGGAAGCAGATAATAATATCTGTATTCCGCAGAGATCTTCTCTTTATTGCTGCTTCTCTTGATAACGGTATATTCATCCCCGGACAGGGCATTAAAATATCTGGAATCAAAACCCCCGGTAATAAAGTTTAGGAACTTCTCCTTAGCGGAAACAGCAGTAAAAGCCTTTGAGATGATCCCGTCATAGGCTGCCGCCTCCTCCCTTATGCCTTCACTTCCTTTACCGCACACGGAAAGATAGGACGCTGTATCATGATAGATCACTGCAGCCACTGTGTCCCCGTCCATTATCCGGAAATTTTCTTCACAGTATCCGGCCTTCTTTAAGAGCAGCGAAAATTCGTTTTCATCTCTCACGACACAGTCCGAAAATACAAGGAGTACAGCCCTCCTGATATCCATATCATCCGTATCTTTAGCATATACGGAACTTTTGCAGACGATGTCAACATCAACCTTTTCTTTCTCGGCAGCATCAGCAACCTCTGAAAGAAATCTGTCCTTTAATGATCTTCTTCTGAATATCACACGTCCGAAACTTTTCTCCCCGGTGATCTCCCTTATTTCATCAGAAGGCCGTTCCCTGTCATCAAAAACCACGGTTATTTTTTTCACGAAAAGGCACCCTTCCTTTCTGTATCTGTAACTTCAGGTTTTTTTCTTCCCGTTGATAAAATGAAAAATACCACTGTCAGTACTGCAAAAATTATTATTCCCATAGTATTATATGCACTTCCGATGGAATTCCTTCCTCCGGACAAAAGGGAATTGATATAATGAATAAATGCATCTATATCAAAGTAAACATTAAAACATCCTGCAAAAAGCTTCAGTGCCCCGAACTCCATTATCCACCCTAACAGGGAGGCAAGGAACACAAGAGGACTTCGTCCGCTTATCAGTTTCCTTAAATAAAGATACCAGAGATTTGCCTTATCCAGAACATCAAGAGCCATCATGGCTTTTCTCGACCTTTTGGAGGTTATCAGATACTTATTCAGATATCTGAAAGAGGGGACATAGGAAAGGTAACAGATAAGGAGAAGTATCAGCGCGGCAAACAGCATGCCCAGCACCGGATCCGTTTCCCTTAAGAATAATATCTCAAAAGGAAGTGTCAGGGTAAGAAGTGCCAGGGTATCAAAAAATCTGTCTATAACAACCAAAAGGATACCGGTCTTTAATGACCCGGTCATATGCTTTACCGCCGCCACCCTGTACAGTTCTCCCAGCTTAAACGGAATTATGAGATTGACAAAGGTAGTCCTGATATAGAGAAAGAGAATCTCAAAAAAAGAGAGTTTCCTCTCCTCCAGAAGCACCAGAAAGAAGCGCGTAAACTTGAATGCATGGGCTGCAAAAAAAAGCAGCAGTATCGTAATATACGAAAAAGGATTAAAGCTTATGCTGAAGCTGAAACTCATCTTATCTCCTCGAAGGTATAGGCACTGATCTCCTTATCCCTGTAATCCCCCCTTATTGAGGAGGGATTATCCGCATAATCAAAAAGCATCTTCAATACCTTAACCGCCTGATTGCCCAGCTTGACATTTGAAACCTGGTCGGTCTCTCTCCAGGAAATGGGGTAGAACCTTACTGTCTGGTTATAATACTGCAGAGCCATTACCATACAGTAATTAAACATAAGGTTATCGGGGAAGCGTAGGTAAAACCCGTCCTTAAGCATGGAAACATCATACATATTGAGGCCGCTTCCCAGATCAAAGACCCTCTGCTTAATTACTGCCGCAAACAGGAAATCATAAACAATATTTCCCAGTGTCCTGATAAGAGAATAGCCCTCAAGGCGGCTGCCCCGCATAAATCTGGCACCGAGCACACAGTCATAATATCTGTAAATCCCCCGCTTAAACACAGGCATAAAGTCCCATATATTACCCTGGTCATCACCGTGAAGCATCACCACATAGTCAAAGCCCTTTTCCACAGCATAATTAAACGCAACCTTCTGGGAACCACCCAGACCGTAATTCTCATTATTACGGAAAAGCTTAAGATTCAGTTCCGGGTGCTCCCCCTTAAACTTAAGTACCGCTTCTTCTGTTCCGTCGGTACTTCTGTTATTTATCACTATGACCTCCTCTATGTAGGTCATTATATCCGGAAGCAGCTGATACAGCACTCTGACGATCTGTTTTTCACAGTTATAAGCCGGTATGAATAATAGTATTCTGTCTTTTTTCATGATCATATTCCTTTATATCTGACAGGTTCATATTGTTCTCCCGTAAGGAAATCCTTTATCTCCGGATCCTCACGGTTTATCGCAAAATAGGCCCCGTTACGGGCAGCATCCGCACCCAGCAGGTTCAGGGCTGCCTGGTCATAGTGATATCTGTCCGTCATGTGGTCATCTCCAACACCGGAAAGAAGTGTAGATACCAGTACAAATCTGGGATCAGTTCTGCAGAGTTCAGTCTGCAGATCCACTATCCTCTTAAAAGCATCGTGCTTACCCTTTTCTCCTCCGATCCTTATCATCAGAAATTTATCTATCCCGGACATAAACATCCTGGAAGAAAAAACATTGATATCAGTGAGATACTGCTCATTGGGGATGCCTTCTATCACATCATTCTCACCCTGAAGGAAAATCAGGAACTGGTTACGTACCTTATAGTCATTTTCTTCAAGCCAGGTCTTTGCGCTCTTAAACCGCATTATCACTTCTTCACAGACCACGTCGGAAGCCCAGTAGGTAGATGGCATGCCGCCCTTGGATGCAGATACTGCGATCACCGGAGTACCGGTCTCCTCATACCAGGTATTGATGAAAGAAGTGACGAGACTGCCCCTTTTCAGATAAAAATCATTCATTATCTCGGTATTCTCATAGATACCGAAGGGTTCCTCTATCGTATACAGTTTGGTCGGATCCGATACCGCCCGGAATTCAGCCCCTGCGTTTTTCTCTATTTCAGGAGCTTCCCCTGCGTTTCCCCCATAACCTGACATATTGCTCTGTCCGGCAAAAACGATCAGGTCAACTTCCTGTATCTTATGCTCCTCTGTAAACTCCGGGGCTTCCTCATTTTTAAGTCCCTTCTCGACAAGAGCATCTATTTCTTCCACCGGTTCCTTTTCCGGCTCAGAAACCTCAATATCAAGCGGCACATCCGAAAGTATGCTCCCCTGGACCGTTCCGTTTTTTATGCTGCTGTTATCAAAGGGATTTCCCTTCCAGGAAAAATATACTGCCGCCCCCACGGAGATAAGAGCTATGGCAATAAGTACCAGCATTATGACTGCGGCGGTTTTTTTACTCTTACTCTTTCTTTTCAATAAAAATCTTTCTGGTAATAAAGTTATAGACCATCACCACGCCGGTTGCAAATATCTTCCCCAGCGTCTCCTTAAAGTTCCAGAGAAGCCCGTTAAAGCAGGTCCGGAGAAATTCCACATTGTCAAATACCATAAGAACCCCCAGTATCAGCACTTCATTTAAGGCAAGGCCGATAAGTGAAAGCACGGCAAATACCGTGAATTCCTTTCTTCTGTCCATGTTCTCGTCATGGACAAATACAAATTTCATACTGGTGAAATAATTAAAAATGAGGGAAATGGTAAAACCGAAGAAAGCCGCTATGGCCACTGTCACCTTGGCGTTCCCGAAGATCAGTATGATAAGGGAATAGATGGCAAAATCGATGAGGAAAGAAAGACCTCCCACCACTCCGAACTTCAATATCTGTTTTAATAACTTGTTCATCTTATAATATCCTGTTCAGTTTAATAAAGTCGCCGAGAGCGTTACGCCCTATCTTAAATATACGTTTCATATTTATGGAATTCACTCCCCCCTGTCTCGGCCTGAAGGTTATGGGGATGTAACGGATGGATCTCCCATGCTTGGTAAACGCAACAGACAGCAGCACATTAGTCAGAAAATAATCCTTTGGAACATACCGTATCTCTCTTTTCAGGGTTTCCCCCTTCATAAGGCGGAAGGGAGTATTGGCATCCTCCACCCATACGTGAAAGCACAGGAATACGGTGAGTTTTAAAATCTTTGTAACGAACACCCTGGAAATACCGTCCTGTCGGCTCTTCCTGGATCCTATGACCATGTCATAGTGCTTCCTGCAGCGGTAGAATTCATCAAATTCCTCCGGTCTGGTCTGTCCGTCGGAATCTGTCTGGAACACATAGTCCGCTCCCTCGGAAAGGGCAAATTTATAACCTGTAAGGATGGCGGCACCGTGTCCTGCGTTTTCCTTATCCTTTACTATGAGCTGGGGACGGTTTTTCTGCTCCTCCTTAAGTACGGTTAACGTATTGTCACGGCTTCCGTCGTTTACGATCACAAGCCTGGAATTCTCTCCCGCCATTACAACGATAGGGTACCATTCATCCACTACCCTTCTTATGTTTGCCTCTTCATTATAGGCAGGGATCACTATATACAATTTATCCTGCATGCTTTTCTCCTATCGATCCACCCTTCAGGGACAGGGTGAAAAAAAGTATATATAAAACCAGATAAGCATAGTAAATTACTGCTGCAATGGTCATCGCCGTATTCCCTTCCCCGATGAGTCTCTGGATAAAGAAGAAGTACGTCACGGCTATAAAATACAGTACAAGGATAAGCTTATGGCTTATTATCCCCTTATCCGCAAAATACGTCCCGGCTGCAGCCGGGATCAGCATAAAGAAATCATATATCCTGTGATAGGTCATAACAAGGCTCATGAGGATAAGGATCGAAAAAAACTGTTTATCTTTATCCTTAGGAAGCCTGAAGGCCGCAGCAACAAGTATGAGCATTATTACAGCCGTCAGCCCTATACTCCATGATGCACCTCCTGTCAGGGCGCCGATATCTATGGATCCTTCTCCGGTGAGGGCAGAAGCCACTTTCAGCGGCTCCCTTATCATATCGATAAAAGATGCTTTCAGCATCCGGGCCCCTATGCAGGTCCCGATCACATGGGGGATAAGCGATATAAAAAACTCCCTATACCTCTTCTTATAGAGGAAATACACTGCAAGAGGCGCCGTAAGCGTATATTTGAAATATGACACCGACAGGGCAAGTCCCGACAGTATCTTCCGGTCCCTTTCAGCAAGCCATTCTGCCAGAAGAAAGAAACAGAAAGAAAAAAGGCTGTGCTGCCCGACTCCTATCTGGTTTCTCCAGGGAGTCCCCGCTATCATTAAAAGCATCAGCAGGTTAAATATATCCCTGTCCGTTTCCCGGAAAAATGTCCGCCTGAGTAACAGTATTATAAGACCCGTAAAGAAAAGGTTCAGTATAAGCCACAGTATTCTCGCGGCAGGGTAGGGCAGGAATGTAACAGGGATCAGCAGCATAAGAAGACTGGGAAACTGGTTCGCCTCCATCTTCTGCGGAGTTCCCGCTTCGCGAAAGACCCTGTAAAACTCTGCCGTGGATCCCTTCTCCAGTATTCCCGTGGGTTCAAGGCTTTCCGTATACGGATTGATACCGCTCCGTAGTGAAAGAGCGGCATCATACTGGAAATCCTGGCTGTAGTGAAGGGCATTCCTCGATCCCTGGAATACCGAAAGAGCAGCCAATATTATTAAGATCAGGTATAGTATAGTTTTGATGCTTTTATTCATAAAACAACTATGCCAGTTTCTTTATTACATCCTCTCTGAGTTCCTCAAGCTTCTTTTCGGAATCATCAAGACTTGTCCCCTTAACTCCCATATAGAACTTGATCTTCGGTTCCGTTCCCGAGGGACGTACGCAGCACCAGGAATTATTGTCAAGGTCAAAGTAGAGCACATTTGAAGAAGGAAGTCCCGTCTTCTTTTCCGCTCCGGTCTCCATATTGACCGCCTTATCTGCCTTGTAGTCCCTGAATTCTCTTACCTTAAGCCCGGCAAACTCCTTCGGAGGCTCCTTTCTTATCCGCTCCATGATGCTCTGGATCTCTTTCGCACCGTCTATTCCCTTGAGAGTGACTGTATGTATTCCCTCTCTGTAATAACCGTATTTTTTGTAGATATTCAGCATCTGATCCCATACGGTAATGCCTTCCTTCTTACAGAAAGCTGCAGTCTCGGCAAGGCACATTACTGCATCTACTGCATCCTTATCCCTTGCATGGGTTCCCACCAGACATCCGTATGATTCCTCATAGCCGAATACGTACTCGTGATCCCCCTTCTCCTCGAACCACTTTATCTGCTCTCCGATATATTTGAATCCCGTGAGAACCTCGATCAGCGTCTGTCCGTATTCTTCCGCAATGGGATCTATCATATTTGAGGACACAATGGTTTTTATCACTGCACCGTTTGAAGGAAGTTTCCCGGTCTTTTTAAGCTCCCTCATACGGTATTCCGCAATGAGGATACCGGACATATTTCCGGTGAATGGCATATATTCCCCGGTAGCGGAATCTTTTGCATATATTCCCAGACGGTCTGCATCCGGATCGGTAGCCATCACTATATCCGCATCCTTTTCCCTGGCAAGCTTTAATGCAAGTGTAAAGGCCTTTGGATCCTCGGGATTCGGGTACTCCAGGGTAGTGAAATCGGGATCCGGCTCCTCCTGCTCGGGAACCACAAATACATTCTCAAAACCAAGCTCCTTTAACACCCGTCTTACAGGCACGTTGCCTGTGCCGTGGAAAGGAGAGTAAACGATCTTTATATCCTTTGACATCTCTTTGATGATATCAGGATGAATGATCAGTTTCTTTAATTCTTCGATGTAAATATCATCTATATCTTTACCTATGACATTGTAAAGACCCTTTGCCTTTGCATCATCCAGATCCATGGTCTTTGCTTCACTGAAGTCCTTAATGGCAGCCACACAGTCCACGATATCGGTGTCCCTGGGGGAAGTCACCTGGGCTCCATCCTCCCAGTAGACCTTATAACCGTTGTATTCGGGCGGATTATGGCTGGCGGTGACAACTATTCCGGCCGTACAGTGAAGATGACGGAGCGCAAAGGAAAGCTCGGGAGTCGGCCGCAGCGAATCAAATACATAGGCCTTTATACCGTTGGCAGCAAGGCAGAGTGCAGCCACATCCGCGAACTCCGGAGACATCCTGCGGCAGTCATAGGCAATGGCTACCCCCTTGTCTCCCGTGCCTTCCTTAAGGATGTAATTGGCAAGCCCCTGCGTGGCACGTCTCACGGTATAAACGTTCATCCGGTTTGTTCCGGCTCCTATGACACCTCTTAACCCTCCGGTGCCAAACTCCAGATCCTTGTAGAATCTGTCCTGTATCTCTGCATCATTGCCCTTTATGGCCTCCAGCTCCTTCTTTGTATCTGCGTCAAAATAAGGATCAGAAAGCCAGTAATCATAACTCTGTCTGTAATCGCTCATACCCAATACCTCTTTACCCTTCTCTATTTTGTATTATTTTGCCGTTCTGGACGGCACAGACAATAACTCAAAAACTAGTATACCATATTTTCATCTACTTCACCATCGGTGCGGGACTTGCCTTCAGGGTGTAGTTACTGTGATCCAGGGAGAAATTGATATTGTAATAGGGATCCCCCTTCTCCAGAACCTCCTTCCATTTTTCGCGGAAATGCTCCGCCTCCCTGTTATAACGCTCCTCCTTCTCCTTGTCCGCCCCGGTGACATCATCTCCCCTGGAAACACTCTCGTAATGATACAGTTCCGAGAATGGGGTAAAGACGTTCAGAAGTCCCATATCCCGGAGTTTCAGGCAGAAATCCACATCATTCAACGCCACGGCAAAGCTCTCATCAAAGCCCCCCGCCTTTTCATAATCCGATCTCTTCACCATAAGGCAGGCTCCTGTTACCGCGGAAACATCCTGGGCATAGCAAAGACGCCCCATATAGCCAAGATTCTCCCAGGAAAGCCTGTAATGGGTATGCCCCGCTGTCCTGTGGGCTCCGAGTCCTATCACTATCCCTGCGTGCTGTATGGTCCGGTCAGAAAAATAGAGCTTACAGCCTACAGCTCCCACATCTGCACGTTCAGCATACATAAGCATATTTTCCATCCAGTCCCGGCTGATGACCTCCGTATCGTTATTAAGGAGCAGGATCATATCCCCGGATGCCTTTGAAACACCGAAATTCACAAGCTTTGAAAAATTAAAACCCGTTTCATCTCCATCGTATTCCACCACATGGCCGAAAGAAGTTTTTTCTATCTCCTCATAGACCTTTTTTGTCTCTTCCCCGCTGCTGCCGTTTTCAACAATGATCAGCTCATAATTGTCGTAGGAGCTCTTTGTAATGATGGACTCCGTGCAGCGCTTCAGGTCAGACGCATGATCCCTGTTCGGGATGATAATGCTGACCTTCGGTCTGTCAGTCAGTGCATAGCGTATCCGGAAGATTGTGGCAAAGGCTTTTGTGCTCTCTATCTCAAAATCCTTAAACCCCTCCGCCTCAAGATGTGATGCCACGGCACCTTTGGCTGCATTTATGGCATAGGTCTTTGTATTGATATCTGCTGCTGTTGACTGATCATGGCTTCTCCAGTAATAGAATACTCCCGGCACATGCCTTATGACCTGAGCCTCCTTTGTGAGACGTAATATCATATCGTGATCCTGGCTTCCGTCAAATTCACTCCTGAAACGCCCGGTTTTATCCGATAATTCCCTCTTGAAAACCGAAAAATGGCAGATATAATTATTGGCCCGGAGATTATCTATGGCAAAGTCCGGCTTAAAATGCAGGGTAATCATATTATCTATACTGTTACCCTTGAATGTTGCTTCATCACAGTAGATAAAATCCGGATCATACTCTTCGATCTCCTGCATATAGCGGTATAGAACAGAGGGGTGCAGTATGTCATCGTGGTCAAAAAGCCCTATGTAATCACCGCCCGCCAGATCAAAGCAGGCATTGGTATTACCGGATATCCCGAGATTCTTTTCCAGCCTCTTATATTTAATCCGGGATACATGCGCCGGATTTGTTCTTTTATCGCTCTCCATATATTCCCGGATGATCTCTTCAACATGACCATGCTCTTTATCGGAACCGTCCGCTATGCATAGCTCCCATCCGCCATAGGTCTGGTCCGTTACGCTTTCTATCATCTCGCGTAAAAATTTCTCCGGAGTATTATATACAGGCACGAGGATGCTGAAGACATGCCTTGTCTTAAAGACTGTCCCGCTCTCATGGATCCGTCTCTTTTCATCCGGAAAACTGAGAGTCCCGTGGAATCTGCACGCCTTTTTCTCAATGCTTTTGCTTTTCAGCTTCCTTACAACTTCCTTAAAGCTTCCCAGGCGCTTCACTCTGACAGCTGCGGCAAGACTTCTGGCATAGACTGTCCTGAAAGGCTTAATAAGCTTAAAAAGCTTGCTCTTCTTAAGCTTATCGATCTTATCCTTCATTTCGGCGTTTTCCGCTTCCACAGCCACCAGTTCCCGGGTAAGACGTTCATTCTTCTTTTTTTCCTGCTCATAAAGCTCTTTATAATAGCTGTCAAGACTCATTTACAATAAAGCTCCTGTCTCTTCCGAAAAGATCTTTTCCCCTGAAAATAAGAGCGATCCTGTCCTCTGTGATGACCGCCTTAAATTGAGAAGCAGCTGCCTTTACCCCAAATCCGGAAAGCAGCACATCCTTTTCCTTTGGAAATACTTCTTTCAGATCATTCCTGAATATACGTCCCGTATTCAACAGATAATCCCTGTCACTGTCATGGATCAGTATGAAAACATCATAACTGTATCCCGGATGGCCATGGACAAAGCCCCAGCCCCTTATTTCGATAAAATCCTCATGGCCCATGGCATCCCCGGTTTTACGGGAGCAGTTTTCTATATTAAAATGCACCCGGCCTTCCTCCGGCCTTCTGCACCCCCTGACCCCCGTCTCTGCTTCTTCCAGCTTCTCCGGAGAATAGAAGGGTATCCTGTCTTCAGGAGATGGTACATCAACTCCCATATCAAGCTCCGTCCCCGTCAGGTTTCTGTTATACCAGGGATCTCCCTTTTTCAGAAGTTCCCGGTATTTATCATAAAAGAAATCCCGTTCTTCCTTAAGCCTGTAATACTTTTCCATTTCCGCCCCGTCACTCTTTCTCGTAAGGCTCTCATGGTGAATAAGGAAAAAGGAATTGAGGCAGACATTATAGTACCCCTTTGAGAGTAGGGACGCGCACAGGTCTGTATCCGTGTAGGCAACCTTAAGCCTTTCATCAAAGCCGGATGCCTCGTTGAATTTACGGCGTTCCACCATAAGACAGGCTCCTGTGACCGCAAAAACATTCCTCTTTATACGGTTTACACCTCTTTGATATCCGATATCGTCCCTGTAGCCCGAAAAGCAGTGACTGCCGCCGCTCTTTAAGAGACTTATCCCGATATGCTGTATCTTTTCACCCCCGGGGTAAAGAAGCTTGCATCCTACGGCTCCGGTTTTTTCCCTTAGGGCTTCCCCCATCATTTTCCTGAGGAATAAGGTATTCTCCGGAATCTCAATATCATCATTTAAAAAAAGCAGGATCTCTGCTCCGGTAAGCCCTGCGCCTTTATTACAGAGAGCAGAAAAACAGAATTCCCTTTCCTCCCTTATGTAGGAAAAACCGTATTCTTCCGAAAGCCCTTCGTATTCCGAAGTATTCCCTTCGCTGCTGCCGTTATCAAGAACAACGCATTCTAATGCTGTCTCCTCTTTACCGGCCGCCCTGAACAGACCTTTAAGACACTGTCTTAAGAGATCCGGATGATCCCTGGAAAGGATTATTACCGCTATACTCTCAGGCAGTTTCTTATTTTTATCTCCTTCAGGGCTGTCCTTATAGCCGTACTCATGGCGGGATCCGGCATGATAAAGTACTTCCGGGATATGCAGTGGTTTATCTGCATTCAGGGCACATTCCCTTAAAAAGTCAAGGCTGCCCGTATCGGCCTTATACTCCCCCGAAACGCGGGATACAAGTGCATTTTTTACAATGGTAAATCCTCCCGGATAATAAAAGCTCTCAAGGGTATCCGGGGAATAGTCAGGCTTAAAGAAGGGATCATGTCTTTTTCCCCTTCTGTCTGTCTCATCTTCATCCGCATAAATAAAGTCGAAGCCATTTTCAAAGGCTCCGTATTCTTCAAGGGCCGACGCGAGACCGGGATCTATGTCCCCGTCTCCGTCAAGGTACAGGGTATAATCAGGGGGCAGATTTAATTCCTTCTCCTCCCTTTTTATCTCCTTCTCCCTTATCCATACGCTGTAGGGATCGGAAATATCCTGTATCGATCTAAAGTATTCATCCCTTTTCATTTCAAGCTTTCTTTTCCGAAATGATCATCGGTATATACTCAGGCCTGGTTCCCTTGAGGAGATGCTTAAATCCCGAACCACTGTTATCCACAGGCATGTCAAATTCGTATGCTAAAGGTCTCCAGAACCTCTTATCCAGTGCGGCAATATGATATGAAACATGGAGAATGCTCCCGCCCTCCACATCTTCCATAACGATCTGCGGATCAGAAGTATCGAATATTATCACATTTTCGCTGATACCCGTACCGTTAGTGAGTATCTCTTCCCTGGGAACCCCGTTTATCGTGATCTTATCTATCTTTACAAGGCACTTAAAATCCCCGGGATCGATACGGAGCGAAACACAGTCAGGTGGTATCTCGGTATCAAATCTGATCCCGTCTTCATCATTTCTGTCTGCATTGATAAGAAGGGAATCCTCAGAATGAAATCCCAGACCCCTGTCATAAAAGATCCTGGGCTTTTCCGGCCGGATGAGAAGTCTGGATTTTTTCAGGGTTTCTTCCAGATGAATGTTTTCACCGCCGAAAATGGAATACATTCCTTCAAGCGAAATATGCCTTCCCGCGATATGTCTCTGCAACGCCTGTTCCATCTCAAAGAAAACACCCATAAGATCCGAATCGATACCGATCTTTTCATATATGCCGTCAAACTCCACAGGCTCGGCCGCATCAAGGCTTGAAAGGAAATAGCTCACCGCCCTGAATATGCAGAAATCCACCGGCACGGGGAAATCAAATACCCATTCATAATCAATGATATTCCATCCCTCGTAATATATCAGGTTGGAGAATATGAGATCCACATCAGTACACAGCATGCTGCGTAAATCCCCCGGCACCTCCGTCACTTCAAATACTTCCGCAAATTCCCTGGTGGCCCAGAATTCCCTGACTGCTGCCCTTCTCAGCGCCCCGGCAAAATTAACTATGGCATTCACGCAGTCCTCTCCGCGCCCCAGATTAAGGAGACGCTTTAATTCCTCGTCCATGCTGCGTCCGCTGATATAGTCGAATTCCAGATGGAGAAGTTTTCCTGAAGGATCATAAACCTTTCTCACGGGACAGGGCATGAAACTGGTACCCTTGAACTCCTCCTTTATATCAGCATACGCATCTGCCATTGCAAGGAGATGAGGAATTGCCTCTTCCGTAAATGGCGTCTTTATCACGGTCTTCTTATGGTTACCGTCCACCATGATATCGGTTCTTATCTGATAAAAAGGATCTCTTTCCGTCGAATGCTTGGAATAAACGGGATATCGTTCTGTAAGACTCTCTATCCTGTCATTTTTCTGCAGCACACAGAGAAAGGAATTTGAAAAGAAGGGGAAATAGCCGTCACTTAAGGCTTCATCCAGTGCCGCCCCCTCATTAAAGGCAGTGAGCCGCTCTCCGTCAAAATTCCGCTCATTCTCATTGAATTCTCCCTTAAGGGGAGGCCTGTCGTCAGAATAGATCGTTATCGGCAGTTTATAGTCCGGATAGGGATAAAAGAATTTATAATCATAGCCTGATGCATGGAAAAGCCTCATCAGGCCGGCTCTTGAAAAGGTCCTCACCTTGTCTCCGTGAGGATATCCCTCTATACCGTCAAAATAGCGGCCGGTATGATCCTCCCTGCAGCCCGCAAAATACTTCATACCGTATTTATTCTCGATGGCAATAAGTATCTGTCCTCCCGGTGCCAAATGGGATGACATGAGTTCAAGGAATTTCTGCCAGGGATTCACTGCATCGAGATAAGCTTCAGCATATTCAAGCACCCCTATAAGAAGTACATAGTCGTACTTTTCGGTGAGTTTCCGTTCAATATCCTGAAAATTACCCACATGAATATCTATATTGTCATAAGCACTGTTGCGATATGCGTTAATAAGGCTTCTCTTATAACTCAGCTCAATACAGGTAACCTGCCCAGCCATTTCCGCCACTGTTCCGGTTATGGCACCGCAGCCCGAGCCTATCTCCAATACCTTCTGATCTTTCCTTATCGGGAAAAAGTCCACAATATTCCCCCTTAAGTGGGACAGATGGTAAAGTGTGCTCCAGCGCTCCTCACATGCGATCAGGCGGTTGAATTCCGGGGCTTCATACTCCTGAACGATGTCTAAGAGCCTGTCCTCTGCTGCTCCCTCGGAGTACAGATCTTCTCCCGGATAGTCACTTAAGTCAAGGGTTACCCCTCCGATTTTCTCAATAGTTCCGTCCATATTACTCAAATCCTGCTTTTCTCTACTGTGGTTTCCATTCCCATATCATAATATCCCGTGGTATCTTTTGAGGAAATGCAGTTAATGCTGAAAACATCATAAAGCCTGTTATATACCGTGAATTCTCCATCCCTGTACCCCACAAGTCCCAGGGAGATAAGGTACTCTCCGCCCTGAAGGCTCATATCCTGGGTGAATGTGGCCGTCAGTACATCCCCCTTTTCAGGTTCTCCCGTACTGATCTTTTCAAACATGGTATTAGTCCCTGTTATCTCCACTCCCATGCGGTTCTTAAAGGATACCGCGATTATGGGCTCACTGACCTTTTCATGGAAAAGACACTTTACCCTTATGGAAAAGCTGTCTCCCTTTATTATGGTATTTGTGATCTCTCCGCTGTTATCTATACAGCAGAAATCAATGATGTCCGCCAGTCCGTTTCCGTAACTGTCGCAGGAAGGATTGAGTGAAAGCCTGTCCTTCCACATCTTTTTCCTGCCATCCCCGTCATTAAGAGCATTGCTGTTCCGGTTTAAGCTGCGTTCATTTTCAGAAGGCGTCTGATCCAGCTGGTGCACAAGCACCTTTTTATACATATCGATGATCTCCTTGGGAGCCCCTTCACCGATCTTTCTTCCGCGGTCTAAAAGCACCACCCGGTCGCAGTACTTACTGATGCTGGAAAGGTCGTGGCTTACGAAGAGTATGGTCTTTCCCGCCTTCTTGAATTCCTCGAATTTATGGTAGCATTTATTCTGGAAGAATACATCCCCCACGGAAAGTGCCTCATCTACAATGAGGATCTCCGGGTCTATATTAATTGCAACTGCAAAGGCAAGACGCACAAACATACCGCTGGAATAGGTCTTTACCTGCTGATGTACGAAATCCCCGATATCTGCAAAGTCCAGGATGTCCTGAAGCTTTTCATCTATCTCTGCCTTGGAGAAACCTATCATGGTTCCGTTCAGGTAGATATTCTCTATACCGGTAAACTCCATATTAAATCCGGCACCAAGTTCCAGAAGAGCAGAGATCCTTCCGTTGATCTCCACATTTCCGGAGGTGGGATTCAGTACCCCTGTTATGATCTTCAGCATGGTTGACTTACCGGAACCGTTAGTTCCGATGATGCCTACCGTCTCCCCCTTTTCTACAGACAGTGAAACATCATTAAGGGCATAGTGCTCCCGGTACAGCTTTTTCCTTGTGAGCCCCAACGCATCTCTCACCCTGTCCTTCTGGTGGTCGTAGAGCTTATACATCTTATTCAAGTGTTCAACTCTTATCGCAGTTTCCATTTTTCCCAAAGCCTTTGCTACAGCACATCCGCAAAGTGGATCTTCAGCCTCTTAAATACGATCGCCCCGGTCAGGAATAATACCGTGGAAATGATCCAGAAATATGCCGTGGAATAAAAGTGCTCAAAGAACCACATATTGTCAAGAAATGACATCCTGTATCCGTCCACCACATAGTAAACGGGATTAAGCTTGAATATTACCTGAAGTGGCCTTGGCAGTGCTTCCAGATGCCACATTATCGGTGTGATCCATACCCCGACCTGGAGAGCTATTCCGATTATCTGTGAAAGATCCCGGAAGAAGACCACTATGGAACAGGTGATATAACTCATCCCCAGCACCAGGAAAAAAACACAGAAAGTGAAATAGGGAAGCTGAAGCCAGTATACGGTGGGATGATATCCGCATATTATCATAAGCACTCCGGCTACCACTGTCAGGAAAAGGTGGATAAACAATGCACTTATTACCTTGATTATGGGAAGTATGCTTATCTTAAAGACCACCTTTTTTACCAGATACTGATAAGAAAGCAGGGCGCTGGTGCCCTGTCCCAGTGCATCAGAGAAAAAGAACCAGGGAGTGATGCCGGCAATAAGCCAAAGCACAAAGGGATATGTGGTTTCCCCTGTAACATCGGTGCGTGCTCCCACAGAAAAAACAAACCAGTAGACCAGCACCGTCACCACCGGCTGCAGGAAAGCCCAGAAAATGCCCAGATAGGATCCCGCATATTTAGCCCGGAAATCATTTTTAGCAAGCTTCCATATCAGTTCCCTGTTCTGATAGAGTTCTATGGGAAGGGTAACTATCCTGTCATACATAAGGATAAAGCCAATATAGGCCGCATCCAGCATACAGCAGGAAATTATCTTCTTTAATATTTCCTGGGTGGGATCCGCAAGTGTATTCGTATGGAATATGATATAGCAATTTCCTATGGCGACAATGAAAAGCGCCGCCAGGATCACCTTTTTCTTTTCCTTGGTCATAATCCTGTTCTGAACAGTTACTTTTCAGTTCTGTATTTGGAAAAATCCTGCCAGTTTCTGTCACGCTCGTTGATATTCATATCCTCTACGGCAATTTCCCCGGGCCATTTTATACCAATGTCAGGATCATCGAACCTTAATCCTCCGTCATCCCCGGGATGATAGAAATCATCACACTTATAGACAAACTCGGCCCTGTCGGAAAGAACGAGAAAGCCATGGGCAAATCCCCTTGGTATAAAAAACATCTTTTTGTTATCTTCCGAAAGTTCTACTCCATACCATTTTCCAAAGGTTGCGGATCCCTTTCTTAGATCTATCGCCACATCAAAGACCCGGCCCCTTATTACCCGGACAAGCTTCGCCTGAGGATATTTTATCTGGAAATGCATACCTCTTAATACTCCCTTTGTAGAGGAGGACTGATTGTCCTGAACGAACTCGTTATCGATGCCCGCTTCCTTAAACTGATCAGACCTGAAGGTCTCCATAAAGTAACCCCGTTCGTCTCCGAAAACCTCCGGGGTTATGACCTTTAACCCCTCTATTTCACAGGTCTCAACCTTTATCTGTCCCATACTGTGTCCCAACTCCTTTCTGAAAATACTTAATCCTGATCAAAAGACCTGAAGATCTGTGACAGGCACTCAATCTCCGAGAGAAATATTGAGATTCAGATCCACATATCCCTCTATGCCTTCCACATGTCCCTTAGAGGAATACTGCCACATATCATATTTTCCCTCATAGGTCGGTCTCTTCACCTTATACTGTGCAAGCCAGACAGGATAATCTTTAAGCTCATCCGAAATAATGTATTTGTTGAGCCATGTCTTATTGGCATAGTATCCCGCTCTGTAGCCTGCATTTTCCAGCGTTTCAATAAAAGCCCTGATATTTGCAGTTCGCTGCAGGGGATCGACACTGTCCCCTCTTCCTCCTGCGGACTCCACATCCAGGAATACCGGAAGTGCCAGTTCATCCTTACTGATAAGGGATTCCACCATACTGGCTTCCTCTATGGCTTCAGTCTCATTTAATGCCTGTGTAAAGAAATAAACCCCGATCTTCAGTCCGGCTTCCTTCGCCCCCTTAAGGTTCCTTTCATAATAGGGATCCTTAACCAGCACTCCGGTACCGGAGCCTCTGTAACCCATACGTATAATTGCATATTCTATGCCCGAGTCCCTGACTCTTTCCCAGTCAATTTCCTTATTGTACTTGGAAACATCTATGCCAATGGTACCGTTTTCAAGGTCAATCCCTCCGGACTGAAGGAGCGCCCCGTCATCTTCTTCCCCTAAATCCGCAGTATCCTCGGAGGCAGCATCTATTTCTTCCTCAGTTCTTATTAGGGTTCTGATGTAATCCACCTTCTGGTATGAGATATCGCTGCGGACAGTTACGGAACTGTCATTTTCAGGAGTGATATATCCCGGCTGTGGTTTCAAATGAACAGTATACTTTCCTCCGGAAAGACCCGCTGCAGTAATGATGCCGTCTTTGTCACTGTCCTCGTACTCTGAGACTTTCTTATCCTTAATGATCTCAGCCCTGAATGGGATCCCGGTGATAAGGCTTCCGTCCCGGAGAGTTATCATGATCTTTATATCCCGGTTCACGGATGAAAGAAGCAGATTGATATAAGGCCAGTCGTTATCGGTGAACAGAGGTTCTGTCTTTCCTTCTTCCTCTGACCCGGTATCCCGGACACTTTCCACCCCGGCGGTTCTTAAATCATCGTAACCATCTTTCCGCTTATCTTCCCCGGTAAAAGAGGCCTCATCGACCTCCTCTTTTACCCCTCCTTCCGCCACAGCAGCAACCGAAGGAGCGGCAGCGTCATATCTGTCCAGCAATAACACAAAGAAAGCGGCCACAACCAGTAAAGCGGCTGCGACCGCGATTATCTTAAATCTGTCAAACCCCATTGGCCACATCTACAAGATACTGGCCGTAAGCAGTTTTCTTTAAGGGCTCCGATAACTTAAGAAGCTGTTCCTTATCAATGAAGCCCCTCTTAAAAGCGATCTCCTCTATACAGGAAATATACAGTCCCTGTCTTTTCTGGAAGGCTCCCACAAAATCTGCCGCGTCCAGGAGAGAATCATGGCTTCCCGTATCCAGCCAGGCAAACCCGCGTCCAAGGGTCTCCACATAAAGACTCCCTCTGCTTAAGTATTCATTATTGACGGTAGTGATCTCCAGCTCGCCCCTTGCAGAAGGCTTCACATTCTTTGCGATCTCCACCACATCATTATCGTAAAAATAAAGTCCCGGAACTGCATACTTTGATTTCGGATGCTCGGGCTTTTCCTCTATGGAAATGGCCCTTCCGTCTTTATCGAATTCAACAACGCCGTATTCCTTCGGATTCTTTACATAGTAACCGAAGATGGTGGCACCCTTTTCTCTTTCTGCTGCAGTTCTTAAAACCCTGGAAAAATCGTGCCCGTAGAAGATATTGTCACCAAGGACCATGGCAACACGGTCAGTGCCGATAAAATCCGCTCCGATTATGAAAGCCTCTGCAAGGCCGTTGGGATGTTCCTGAACCTTATATGAAAAGCTTAAACCCAGTTCCGATCCGTCCCCGAAAAGCTCCTCAAATGAAGGAAGATCCCTGGGAGTGGAGATTATCAGTATATCCCTTATTCCCGCCAGCATCAGGGCTGACAGGGGATAGTAGATCATGGGCTTATCATATACCGGCATCATCTGTTTTGATACCGCTTTTGTCAAAGGATACAGTCTGGTGCCGCTGCCTCCGGCAAGTATTATACCTTTCATACAAACTCCTAATCTGTCTGTTCAGAACTCTTTTCGTATTTCAACGGTTCTTATACATCTTCTCATAGTAGGACTGGTAGTCGCCGCTTGTAACATGCTCCATCCACTCCTCATGGGAAAGATACCATTCCACTGTCTTCTTTATTCCGTCCTTAAAAGCTGTCTCCGGCTCCCAGGACAGCTCTTTCTTTATCTTATCGGGAGCTATGGCATAGCGCCTGTCATGTCCTTTCCTGTCGGTCACAAAGGTGATGAGGTCATCCCTTACATTCTTTTTTCTCGGATCGCTGTCAGGAAGGATCTCCCTCAGTGTATCCAGTATGATGTGTATTATCTCGATATTCTGCTTTTCATTATGTCCGCCGATATTGTACTTCTCGCCTGTACGTCCTCCGGATAATACCATGTCAATACCCTTGCAGTGATCGTCCACATAGAGCCAGTCCCGGACATTCTTTCCGTCACCGTATACCGGCAGGTTTTTCCCGTGAAGAGCATTATTGATGATAAGCGGTATCAGCTTCTCCGGGAACTGGTACGGTCCGTAATTATTGGAGCAGTTGGTAATGACGCCCGGGAAGTGATAGGTATCAACATAGGCCTTTACCAGAAAGTCAGATGAAGCCTTGCTGGCGGAATAAGGACTGTGAGGATCATAGGGGGTGGTCTCATAGAAGTAATCCGCGGGGTCGCTCAGGGATCCGTACACCTCATCCGTTGAAACATGGAGAAAACGTCTGCCCTCCTTAAAACTTCCGTCCTCATTCTCCCATGCTGCCTTTGCGGCATTAAGCATAATGAGTGTTCCCAGGACATTGGTCTCTACAAAAACCTCCGGATTTTCGATGCTTCTATCCACATGGCTCTCTGCAGCAAAATTTACCACATAATCCACGTCATGATCCGCGAAGATCTTTGTCACCACTTTCTTATCACGTATATCCGCCTTAACAAAAATATAGTCGTATTCTTTCTCAAGACCTTCCAGGTTTTCAAGATTACCTGCATAGGTAAGAGCATCTGCATTTATTATGCGGATATCCCTTCCGTATTTTCTGAACATATAGTGTATGAAGTTCGACCCGATAAAACCGGCACCGCCGGTAACAAGATATGTTTTCACGTTTTCTTCTCCTCTCTAAGCCCTTGATTATACCACAGAAACCGCTTTCTTACAAACGGGAACCCCTTGTGTAATCAGCGAATCTGGCTGCATTTTCCCGGTCTCCCATTATCACGTAAGAGATATGAAGACCCATATACGGATATGTATCGTGGTACTTCAGATTGAGTAACGGCTCCGTCTCAAAAGCCGCATTGTAGTACCACATACAGGCTTCCTTATAGTTCCTTATCCCCCGGTAGTATTCACCCAGTTCAAAAACAGCTTCCGAAGGGGTATGATCAGATGCAAGAGCCCTGGATGCCGCAAGGAGCATAAGTGAAACATCCTGAGTTAGCCTTGCGCACTTTATCACCACACAGGTGTCCATAAGCACCAGATCCTCATCATTGTCCTTATCCATTCTCTTCCTGAAGAAATCCTTCGCCCCAAGGAAATCATCATCAGTACCTGAAATAAAGAGCTCCCTCGCGTACATCTTTGCAAGGTGGGAGGAGATATCCCCGTCCTTCTCAATGATCTTCCTGAAAATGGAGAAATCCCTGCCGCTGTGTTCCGATACCGGACAGTGCTTTATCTCCACATTACTGTCAAATATGACCGGCTTAAGACGCACGGATTCATGCAGGGGATCTTCCCAGAGCGGGGTCCGGAGCCTTTTATATAATTTGGGACGGAGTTCCTTATCGAAATTATAGGTGGTATTGGCAGAAAGCTGATTCGTATAGTACATCTGCACTATCTACACCTCGGGAAGGAGAGCCGCCTTAAGCTGACGGAACCTTTCCACATTCTTTTCGTCTATAACCTCATCGGCATCCGCACTGTAAATATAATCGCAGGTGGCGAAAGAAAATGCGTAATTTCTTGCGGCGGAAAAATCGTCATTCCATTCATAATCATATACCTTGTCGGTATACTCCCGGGCGATCTTTTTCGTATCATCTTCCGATCCCGTATCCACGATTATGATCTCTTCAAAAAGATCCTTTATGGGATCAAGGCAGCGTCTCAAAATGCCCGCTTCATTCTTTACTATCATACATAAACTGAATGTCATAGCCGCTTATTCCTCCTTTTTATTAATAGTATCCGGATACGTATCCACCGGAAGGTCAAAGTTCACTGCCTGTTCATACAGGATATCCGTCAGCTCCTCCACGTTTTCCTCTGTGACGTACATTCCGTATCCCTGCTTTAATAATTCCGGATCTCCCTTATCATTATAGATCCTGTCTATTATGGTATCTGCCACATCAGGAGAGAAATGGCTGGTCTCATAATAATTCGCCATATCCAGCGTCACATCGTTAAAGCCGCTGAAATTCCAGTAAGGAGTGACTTTGGCGAGTTTCCTTAAAAACACTATATATCCGTTTGCTATATCCTTTTCATATGTATATCCGTTCAGAGGGTTTGTAAATATCCGGAGCTTAATATCATTTTCCCTGCAGAGATCCACAATTTCCTGTATCTCATCCAGGCTCTCCTCCCTCGGATAGTAATAATCAGACCAGGTGGCGTCCGTCTTGTCATAATGAAAATCGGTCTTTATGCTGAGATTCTCCGTCCCTGTATCTAAGAGCCTCTGTCCGTAGGCGGGATCTGTATTCTTATGCTTCATGATCACTTCCAGGGACTGCGACAGGGTTATAAGATCCAGGTACGAGAGATAGAACCCCGCTTTTTCACTGGGAGTACCGCTCCAGGGAAAGGGCTTCCTGTAAAGCTGGTCCTTATGGAAATCAGGATCCACAAAGTAAGATATATCATCAACTCCCATGGTGACATTCCTGATTTTTACGCCCCGGTCCAGCATATCCTTTAAGTTCTGCAGATGTTCTGCCGGAGTTCCCTCTGAATAGGCCATATCATAGTAATTTCCGTCATCCATCTTTGAAATATCAAAAAAACCCGCTCTGGAGGATCCGAACAGATACGAATCAAACCTGTCCGGATTCGTAAGAATGTTCATCATCTTGACATAGCTTTTATTTGGTTCCACCCCGTTATTCCGGATACAGTTCCAGTGAAAAATGTTATAGGGATCAAGCCCCACCCCGAGAGGCAGGAAGATCACTGAAAGTATCAGTATAAATATAAGGCATTTTTTCAGGAATCTTTTCATGGCTCTTAAAAATTAAAGTAAATAAACTGCTGCGTAGTGCCGCCGTGAAGCTTGTTAATTATGATAAGGGATGTTACCCCCACATAGATAATCCAGCGGAGCGGCAGCTTCCATTTTGACATTTCCTTAGGTATATCATGCTTTAATGAGAAGAAGTCATAAACCATCAGCACGACTATGGCTGCAAGGAGCTTCCAGAGTCCCATATCCGTTATAAGCATATCAACCTTCATCTTTTCCCAGGCGTCTAAAAAGTGAAGTATCACTCCGTTATGAAGATGCGTCACTATAAACAGAGCGTCCCCTATACTGTCGGAACGGAAGAATATCCAGGCCAGATCTACAAGACCGAAGGTTATAAGTCCGTGGAGTATGGCGGATGCAACACCCTCTTTTCTGTTTGCATCCTTGGGGAATAAATCCCTTAAGAAACCCTCTATTACCTGATATATGCCGTGAAGTCCGCCCCATAACACAAAGGTCCAGTTGGCACCATGCCAGAGACCGGATATGAGCATTGTAACCATCAGGTTTACATTCTTCCGGAGTTTTCCTTTTCTGCTCCCGCCCAGAGGAATATATACATAATCCCTGAACCAGGTTGAAAGTGAAATATGCCATCTGGACCAGAATTCCCTTATGCTCTTTGAAAAATAAGGGCTCTTGAAATTCTGCATAAGCTCAATATTGAAAAGTCTGGCAGTACCTATAGCTATGTCGGAGTACCCTGAAAAATCACAATAGATCTGGAAGGTGTACATCACAGATACCATGATAAAAGTCAGACCAAAGTAATAAGTCACATTGCCATAGATAAGATCCACATATTTTCCCAGGGCATCGGAGATCACCAGTTTCTTGAAATAACCCCAGAGCATCATCCTTAAGCCGGAGACCGCCAGATCGTAATCAAATTTCCTATCGCACTTCATCTGGGGGAGAAGTTCCGGCGCCCTTCCTATGGGTCCGGCTATTATCTGAGGGAAGAAGGACACAAAGAGCGCAAAACGCGCAAAACTCTCTTCCGGCCTGGTCTTCCCCTTATATACGTCAATAAGATAACCCGTGGACTGGAAGGTATAGAATGAAATACCGACAGGCATCAGAAGATTCAAAAGATGCGGCTCTATATGCATTGAGAAAATCTCCATAAAAGCCACAACGCTGTTTGCCGCGAAGTTGTAATACTTAAAGAACATAAGGAGACCAAAGCAGATGACAAGGGTTACCACAAGCATCCCTTTCTTAAATGCCCTGTCCTCTTTATCAGATCTGTATATTGCAATGGAAGAAAGCCACACCACAAGAGACGTGCATAACAAAAGCAGCACATATCTCGGGCTTGCAGCCATGTAAAAATAGTAGCTTACAAGAAGCAGTATGATCCATCTGTATTTCTCCGGTGCAACCCAGTACAGGACAAAGGCTATGGGAAGAAATACCAGGAATGCCAGCGAGTTGAATAACATGTCTGTATTATACCACGAAACCAAAGGATTTGTGTGCCGCAAAAGATTTGTATGCGGCAAAAAATATCCCGGACAGCAATGCTGAACACTGCTGTCCGGGATACCGGAATCCTGATTTTTGGTCTATACCGCTATCACCCGGCCGATGCCCTTATACAAGAGCATCCTCGGTCTCGTTTGCGGTGCCGTCTACTGTCTCTGCCGCTTCCTCAAGGGCTGAATCATCTGCCGGGATATCATCATCAATTATGATATCATCACCGGCATCGCCGCCCTCGTCATCAGCAGGTATGCTGTCAGTGGAAAGCTCTATATTCCTGTAATGCTTCATACCTGTTCCGGCAGGGATCAGCTTACCTATAATGACATTCTCCTTAGGTCCGATCAGGTGATCAACCTTGCCCTTTATTGCTGCTTCCGTAAGAACCTTTGTGGTCTCCTGGAAGGAAGCTGCCGACAGGAATGAATCGGTCGCAAGAGATGCCTTGGTGATACCGAGGATTATCTGCGTTGCAGTAGCAGGCTCCTTGCCCTCTGCGATAAGAGCCTCATTTATATCATCCAGCTCCAGCGCATCCATCCTGGCTCCGGGAAGAAGGTCGGAATCCCCTGCATCATCTATCTCCACCTTCTTTAACATCTGGTGGACTATTACCTCAATATGCTTATCGTTGATATCCACACCCTGTGAATGGTAAACCCTCTGGACTTCCTTGAGGAGATAATCCTGTACAGCTCTTAATCCCTTGATCTTTAAGAGATCATGAGGGTTGATGGATCCTTCGGTGATAACATCACCGGCTTCGATAGCGGCACCATCCTGTACCTTTATCCTTGATCCGTAGGGGATAAGATAGGTTTTACTGTCATTTGTCTCATCATTTGTGACAATAACCTCTCTCTTCTTCTTGGTATCCCTTATCTCAACCTTTCCTCCGAACTCGGCAATGATAGCCAGTCCCTTAGGTTTACGGGCCTCAAAGATTTCCTCTACTCTGGGAAGACCCTGGGTAATATCGGATCCGGCCATTCCTCCTGTATGGAAGGTTCTCATTGTAAGCTGTGTACCGGGTTCTCCGATCGACTGGGCAGCGATGATACCAACTGCTTCACCCACCTGGACAGGTTCGCCGGTTGCCATATTTGCACCGTAGCATTTAGCACAGATACCGCTGTGGCTTCTGCAGGTGAGGATAGTACGGATCTTTACGGATTTAACCGGCTCACCATCCTTTACACCCACTGAGCAGATAAGCTTAGCTCTTCTCGGAGTGATCATATGATTGGTCTTGACGATGATATTGCCTTCTTTATCGTAAATATCCTCACAGGAGTATCTTCCGGTGATCCTGGTCTCCAGAAGTTCTATCTCTTCCTCGCCATCCCTGAATTCTGCCACTTCCATTCCGGGTATCTCTTTGCCCTCTTCGCAGCAGTCCCTTTCGCGGATAACAAGTTCCTGTGAAACGTCAACCATCCTTCTTGTAAGATAACCGGAGTCCGCAGTACGGAGAGCCGTATCGGAAAGACCCTTTCTGGCACCGTGGGCACTCATGAAATACTCCAGCACGTTAAGTCCTTCACGGAAGTTGGACTTTATTGGAAGCTCTATGGTATGTCCGGTTGTATCGGCCTGAAGTCCTCTCATTCCGGCAAGCTGTTTTATCTGTTTATCGGAACCTCTGGCTCCTGAGTCCGCCATCATGAAAATGTTATTGTACTTATCAAGACCTTTCATCAGATCTTTTGTAATGGTTTCGTCACATTCCTTCCAGGTTTCAACCACTTCGTTATAACGCTCTTCATCTGTGATAAGTCCGCGCTTGTAGTTCTTGGTGATCTTGTCCACCTGATCCTGGGCCTTATCCAGCAGTATCTGCTTTGAATCGGGAACCACCATGTCGGAAATGGACACACTCATGGAAGCAAGGGTTGAATAGTGATAACCCATATCCTTTATGTGATCCAGGGCTTCAGCAGTCTTAATGGATCCATGGTTATTGATAATAGCCTCTATGATGGCCTTCAGCTGCTTTTTGCCCACCATAAAATCAACTTCAAGGGCCAGTTCGTTTTCAGGCACACTCCTGTCAACAAAACCAAGATCCTGAGGTATTATCTCATTAAAGAGACAGCGCCCCAGTGTGGTATGGAGAACAGCTGATTTAACCGTTCCGTCCGGCATTTTCTTTTCTCTGCGGACATAGATCATGCTCTGAAGGGTGATGTCATGATCCGCATAAGCCATAATGGCTTCTTCCACTCCCTTAAATGCCCTGTTTTCTCCGGGTTCTCCTTCTCTTGCCTGGGTAAGGTAATAGATACCGAGAACCATATCCTGGGTAGGAACCGTAACAGGTCCGCCGTCCGAAGGCTTAAGCAGGTTATTGGGAGAGAGCATCAGGAATCTGCACTCCGCCTGAGCTTCCACTGAAAGAGGAAGGTGGACTGCCATCTGGTCTCCGTCAAAGTCCGCATTAAATGCAGTACATGCGAGAGGATGAAGTTTTATGGCCTTACCCTCAACAAGTACCGGCTCAAAAGCCTGGATACCAAGCCTGTGAAGTGTCGGGGCGCGGTTCAGCATAACGGGATGCTCTTTGATAACATCCTCCAGAACGTCCCAGACAACAGGCTCCAGCCTTTCAACGGATTTTTTTGCACTCTTTATATTGTGGCTGGTACCGTTAAGCACCAGTTCCTTCAT
>JAEEGL010899592.1_pt1 | contig 32298 bp, 30 predicted proteins | sample 9134231 | NCBI WGS metagenome assembly JAEEGL01 (sample SAMN16246548, study PRJNA631951) | gut metagenome | biome: gut microbiome; feature: rumen; material: fiber-attached | host: Bos | place: Iran: Karaj | collected 2018-10 | reverse complement strand
TCCTAAGAATTGTTCAAGTGTATTATTCTTTACTGCTACGAAGATTATTTTATGATTAGGATCTGTTAGATTTCTTTGAACTACTATAAAATCATCTAGAACTGGTATTGCTAGTGATTGATAGTTGATCATTGTGTTCATGTTTTTTGCTATTTCTAACGCTTTATCCATTTTCAACACCCTTTCTATATCGTCATATCTGCTGTTCTATCTGAATCAAATGCCCACATTCCTTTTGCTTCACTTGCTATTAAGCTCGCACTCCATGTTTGCTGAGACCTTTTTTCACTGGCCGGATCCGCGACGATTATACTACCATCATCAGCTATACCTCTTAAAACAATGAAGTGTCCTCCATTGGTAAAGTGTCCTGGTCCCATTGACATAATTACAGTCTTTCCTGCTTTTAATTGTTCAACAATATTATTTGTTGATGCTCCCATTTGATTACACTCTACACCGTAAGCTTCTGATATTTGTGGGAAGTATGACCAATATGTACCAGAACCTGGACAGTATCCACCATGCTTTGTACTCCAATTTGATGCTTCTACTGGGTCTACTGTTTCACCAAGTAAATATGTTAAAACCATAGCCATTGATGTTGGTCCACATCCACAATTGGCAATCGTTCCATCACCATAAGGATTACTATAATTATATTGATAATAATTAACAAAATCATATAATTTATAATCTGATGGTGTTTTAACAGCTTCTTTAGAAATATCTAATTTTTTAGATTTTACTTTTTCTATAGCTTCTTTTATCTGTTTTTCTAATTTGTCTTTTTCTTCTTTATATTTTTTTATATTTCTTTCATATGATGTAAAATCTATATTTATATCTGGATTATTATTTTTTCTTGTTTTTGCATCTGATAAATCTTTTTCAGCATTTTCCTGATTCTTTTTTGCTGTTTCCCAGTCTTTGTATAAATCAGCTGCTGTTTCCATCTCAGAAAATTGTTCTTGTAGTGGTGATGAGAATGTAGATACAAATTTCTCGGCTTGACTTATAGCATTTTGTTGAGACTTTCCAGACCATACATCTGCGCTCTCTAATGATCCTATTTCTGAAGTATAATTACTAAATAGTTCATTAGATGAAGATGCGTCACTTGCTATTGCTGATGCAGAAATCATATTACACCTCCTACATCATTTGAAGATTTATTATCCGTTGCATGATAGTTATCTTCTACTTTATTTAATGTAGTAGCACTTTGTTCAAAAGTACTGATGTTGTTTGCAGTAGTATTATTTACAATTTTCCAAATTCCATTTATATGATCTCCTATTGGGCCTTCTAATACTCTAGGATTTTGAAGTCTACTTACTGAACTATTACCATCACTTAGACCAGATTTAAGATTTTCACTTGCAGATCTTATTGTATCTGCTCCATTAGATAAATCTTTATATGAACCTATTCCTATATTTTCACTCATAATCTCACCTCTAAATTCTCATAGAAGACAATTCATCTTCTGCCGAAGATATTACTCTAGATGCTTCTCCTAAGTAACTAGATATACCTTTTATAGTATCGATGTCACTCATAATTGTCTCATAATCGTCTTGGGCGTTATTTCCATATTTATCGGAAGCTGTTCCTTTCCATTTTGATAAATCAGAGTCTAAATTTTGTTTTGCATTTTTTAATCTACCTTCTAGTTGAGATGCAACTTCGTTAAGTTCTTTTTTTGTTCTTTCTACTTCATCGAAATCAAATGAATATATTGCCATAACATCACTACCCTATCTATATAAAATAGTATCATATTACCTTCTCTTTTTCAATGTTGCGAGTTTAATTAATCGTCTAGTTTACCTTATATAACCATAAATATTCTTGATATAAAAAAAGGATTTTTATCTTTTTAGTATTTTAGATAGCAATTTTTTACAATTTTATATTTTTTTTGCTATAATTTGCGTAGATGTTCTTTTAAACGGAGGAATGACATATGGAAATAGATATTAAAAATCTTAAACATATTTATATGATTGGTATTGGTGGTATCAGTATGAGTGGTATTGCTGAAATGCTAGTTAAATGGAATTATGAAGTTACAGGTTCTAATAATACAAAAAATGATCAAACAGAATGGTTAGAATCTAATGGAATTCATGTTAATATAGGACATGATCCTAAAAATATTACAAAAGATATTGATTTAGTAGTTTATACAGCTGCTATTCATGAAGATAATCCTGAAAGAGTAAAGGCTAATGAACTTAATATACCTACTGTTGAACGTGGTTTCTTTTTAGGTGAGATAACTAAACTTTTTAAAGATACTATTGGTATTGCTGGTACGCATGGAAAAACTACTACTACTAGTATGGTTTCTCTATCTTTTTTGGAAGCTAATTTAGATCCATCTATTCAAGTTGGTGCTGTACTTTCAAATATTGACGGGAATTACCGTGTTGGAAATAGTGATTATTTCATTATAGAAGCATGTGAATACTGTGAAAGCTATTTAAGTTTTCAACAAAGAAGTGCAATAGTTTTAAATATTGATGATGACCATTTAGATTATTTTGGAAATATTGATAATATCCAAAAGAGTTTTGAAAAATATGTATCTCATTTACCTGAAGATGGTTTCTTAGTTCTAAATATTGATGATGAAAGATGCTATGCTCTACGTAATAGTACTAAAGCTAACGTTATAACATTTGGTAGTGGAGATAATGCAGATTGGCATTATGAAGATTTAGAATTTGATGAAGAAGGTTGTCCAAGTTATAGTGTTTATCATCAAGGAGAAAATAAAGGAACAATTAAGTTAAATGTTACAGGAGTACATAATGTTATGAACAGTTTAGCTTGTATAGCGTTATGTAATGCTTATGGTATTGATGTAGATACAGTTGCTAAAGCATTATTAAAATTTGGTGGAGCTTCTAGAAGATTAGAATTAAAAGGAAAGTTTAATGGTGCTAGAGTTTATGATGATTACGGACACCATCCAACTGAGATAATGGCAACTGTAAAAGGTTTAAATAATAAGAAATTTAATGAATCTTGGGTAGTGTTTGAAGCACATACTTATAGTAGATTAGCTGAGCATTTAAAAGAGTTTGCTAAAGCATTAGTAAATTTTGATCATATTGTTATTATGGATATTTATGCTGCTAGAGAAGAAAATACCTTTGATATTCATGAAGAAGATTTGATGAAAGAATTGAAGGAATTAGGTAAAGATTCTATTCATATATCTGATTATGATGAAATTGTTGAATATTTGGGTAATAATGTTAAAGAAAATGATATTATACTTACTCTAGGTGCAGGAAATGTAACTAAGATTGCAACATTGCTTACAAGATAAAGAGAATATTTGATATTCTCTTTTTTTATTGTGGTATAATCAATTTGGTGATGTTTATGTTTAAAGACAAGAAGATTTTTATTTTGGGAATGGCTAGAAGTGGTTATGAAGCAGCCAAATTATTAGCTAATGATAATGAAGTTTTAGTTACTGATATATCAGAACAAGATGAAAAGCAAGTAAAAGAATTAGAAGAACTAGGTGTTAAAGTTATTATTGGTGATGATGCAATTAATTTATTAGATGATTCATTTGATGTAATGATTAAGAATCCTGGTATAAAATATAGTACTCCTGCTGTTGTTAAGGCTAAAGAACTTGGCATGGAAGTAATTAATGAAGTAGAACTTGGATATAGATATTTGGATAAAAAGGTAAATATTATTGGTGTTACTGGTTCTAATGGTAAAACTACTACTGTTACATTAATATATTTAATGATGAAAGAAGCAGGTCTTCCTGCTTTACTAGGTGGAAATATTGGTACACCATTTTGTAGATTTGTTAAAGATGTTAAAGATGGAGACTATTTAGTAATGGAAATATCTGATCATCAATTGTGTGATATGTATAGATTTAAAACTAATGTTAGTGTTTTAACTAATATATATGATGCACATGCTGATTTTCATGATTCTCATGAAAGATATGTAAAAACTAAACTTAAAATATTTAATAATCATACTAAAGATGATATTGCTATTATAAATAGAGATAATGAAGAAGCTGTTGATAACACAAAAGATATCAACAGTACCAAGTATTATTTTTCTAAAGATAAAAAAGAACATGTCTATATGAAAGATAATGCTATATATTATGAAGATGAAAAGATTGTTGATATTAAAGATATCAAATTAGTTGGTAATCATAATTATGAAAATATTATGGCTGCTATTAGTGCTGTTAAAGTATATAATGTTGATAATGAAAGTATTTGTAATGTTCTTAAAACCTTTGGTGGAGTAGAACATCGTATTGAATTTGTAACTTCTATTGATGGAGTAGATTATTACAATGATAGTAAAGCTACTAATTGTGAATCTACAAAGACAGCTTTAAAGGCATTTTCACGCCCTACACTATTACTTTTAGGAGGACTTGATAGAGGACACTCTTTTGATGATTTAACTCCTTGTATGAGCAACGTAACATATGTAGCAGCATTTGGAGAAACTAAACCTCGTATTAAAGAGTATTGTGATCGAATCGGAATTGATTGTGGATTATTTGATAATCTACATGAAGCTACTATTGCTTGTTATGAAAAAGCACAACATGGGGATGTTGTACTATTAAGTCCAGCGTGTGCTTCGTGGGATCAATATAAAGCTTTTGAAGATCGAGGTAATGAATTTAAAGATCTAGTTAAATCCTTTAAATAATAAAAGATTATAAACACTGTGTTTATAATCTTTTTTCTTCCTCTTGAGGCATTTTATACTCATATAGCATTCTATAATCAATGTCATCATATTTATCATCATATATTCTATCTATAACTTGTTTTAGATTTTCTTTTGACTCTTCATCAAGAATAGGGCTATTATATGTATCGATTAAATCATTGAAATTCATTGGATCTTTTATTGATTGATTTATCATACCATCTAGATAGCTAGGATCTTTTCTTCTTAAGAATAAACCATTAAATAAAGCTCCTTTTTTTCTATTATCTAAATCCAAATTTAATAAAGTTTGGATTTTTTCTTCACTTATTGTTTGTAAGTAAGGAATGCATTTAAAGGCTTCAGTATAACCGGTTTCACATAATCTGAATAACATAGATTCAATTATTATTCTCTGTTCACTATTTAGTAAACCAAGATTTTCATAATTTATAGCCAAGTCTGTTCTAGGTCCTTGTAATTGTCTTACAAGTGTTTCATATACTTTATTATCCATATTATGCACCTCCTAATTGTTTCAAGAATTCACCAAAGATAATTGTTGATATTACTTCTTTTGATGTTCCTTTTGATACTAAATCTTGATATGTTTTTCTAATTCCTGTTAAATCTACTATTTTATGTCCTACTTCTGTTAAATCTTCAAAGCCAGCAACTTGTGTAACATCAATAGAATCTATTGTACCAAGTTTTAATAATGTAGGCAATTCTGAATTGGCAAATAATGCGCCATAATCAGAAGCATCTGTACTAATTTTTGGAACAAGTAATTTTAGTTGTTTAACTGGATTACCAGCGCTATCAACCATTCCTGAACAAGCTTCTGCATATACTTCTGAAAGAACGCCCCATAATTCTTCACATTTTGGCGCTCCATCAATATCTCCGTTCCAGTTACAAAGTAGTGTTTCAAAGAAATATGCCTCACTTCCTGTTGTAACATTTTCAACGCTAGCCGAAAATTTTTCATCAACTGCAAAGTTACTAACTTTTGTCCAAAGTGTTGCACCATCTGGATTATTTTTAACTTGTTCTTTTACATATGGAAGAATGATTTCTTTTACTCTATCCCAATCTTTTCCTTGACCAAGTCCTCCGTCAACGAAGTCTTTACCAAGCAAACAATCTACTAATTCGTTTATTACTGATTCGTCAGTTATTCCCATGGCTGGTCCCATTGAAGCAATTGCCTCAGATTTAGCTAATGATAAAACTGTTTTTCTAAATTCTGAATTTGAATTAACAATTTCAGTTACAAATTTAGTTGTAAGGGTTGGATCCATCTCCGCATATCTTAAGTTCATTAATGTATAGTATGCACGAGTAGGATCACTTGATATTTCATCTCCCATGAATTTTCTTAATTGATCGAGAGCACTTTTTACATACTCTTCTTCATTTGCTACGTCCGATAATGCCTCTTTAGATAAATACTTTTGTGCAAACGCTACTGCATCTTCATCAGTTTTGAATTCTGTTTGTGGAGGTAGTTCTTTAACAACTTTCTTTACAACGTCTGTTGCATCATTATAATGTCCTAGTTTATTTGGATCAAAATCAGTTACATAACCTCTTAAGGCATCTTCTGCAACATTTAATCCAAGACATAATGCAAAATGCCATGCTAGTTTTGTTACGCCCTCTACTGACCACTCTTTTGTTCCATTTATGTAAGGCATTAATTCTTCGCCAGTCATCATTGCACTAGCTGCAACGTTACCTAAACCATTTGCTCCAGTAAGACCTGTTTTAAATGCTTTTAACCAAAAATCTTTTGTTAATATATCTTTTGATAATCCACTTAAGACATTTCCGATTCCTTTGGTAGTTGCAGTTTTACCGATTTCAACAAAACCATTTACAAGTTTACCTGTTACCATCCAACTTAAGCCAGTTAGAGCACCAGATCCTAGAATTCCTAATTCTTGTAATACAGTTGAGTCTGTACCGTTTTTTTGATAAGACTGTTCAGCTGATTTACCTATACCATACATAGCACCAACTGCAAATGCACCAGCTCCGCCAGTTGCAGCTGTTATTGCTGCTGCAGCTACTATTTCAGCTGCTCTTTCAGTAACTTTTCTTAGTCCTAGTGCTAAGTCACTATCATATTTTATTGTCGAGTTTTCGTTTATCCATCTACCAACAGGGGTACTTTCATAGAACCATTGATTAAGTTCTCCTACTAAATCTCTAGCTACGAATTCTTTAGCGGCCTTATCTATTGATTTTCCACCTTCAATTATCTTGTTACCGGCATCTTCACTAAATAGACCAACTGCTTTACCTGCTAGCCATGTTGCTCCTCTAACTAATTTTCCACCAGCCCATGCAACAGAATCATAAATGTGTTCTTCTAGTTTTAAGAATCCGCTCTTTATTGAGGTTGCTATTACTGCTCCAGTTGCTAACAGCGCTTTTGGTCCACCTTTGAAGGCTTCGCCGATGGCTCCCATGAAAGCAGAGACATTACTTGCTACATTAGCTGCTGTCTCAGCAATAGATTTTCCTATTCCCTTTAATCCGTCTACTACAAATGAAACTGTACCGCTAACAACTTTAGCTCCTGTGTCATAGATTGCTTTTCCAACATCTGAAAACCAATCACCTACTTTAGACAATAAGCTTTTATTTTCAGATGATTGTACTTGAGCACCTGTATCAGTGTCTCCCATTGATAAATCTATTTCTTCTACTTCATATGTATTTCCAGATATATTAGTTTGATATGAAGAAGTATTTGTTTGACTTGATTGAGTACTAGGTGAACTAGTATTTGAAGAATTATTAATACTACTAGATGTATCTACACTTGTTGAACTTCCGGAATCTGTCATGTTAACATTTGTGTTTGCTACTTCCATACTATCACCCATCCTTCTTATACTATTATAATATATATTTTTTTCTTTCTCAAAAAAAATATTCCTTTTGGAATATTTTTAATTGTTGTTATTTGCTGTGCCTGGGAGTTTCTTCAGTTTTTCCTTCTTCAGCCATTTCTGCTTTAAGTTTTTCAAACTCTTCCCTTAGATTTTTGAAATATGCTTTTTTTTCTTCGATAGTCATACTATGACCGTCTTCTGAATATGTAGGAATCATCTCCCCAGCGTGAACAGTAATTCTGTTTTCTCCTGGTGTAGGCTTCTTTTCTTCATTCATATTTATACTTCCTTTCTAATTTTATCTCTTTTTCATAAATATTCTTATAAGTCCAGTGATTGGATCTTGCTGTACATCTGTTACAGAAAACTCTAAACCGTTTCCTAACAATATTTCTTGTTCTCCAGAATTCCATCTTGATAAATCTACTGCAGGTGTATCTGCATCTACATCCATCACAAACCTAATTTCTTTTGATGTTACTATCCATGGTAAATTAGGATTACTTGGACAGGCACTCATAAATCCAGGGTCTTTTATACCTCCACAGTCTTGGAGTTTTTTTAGTATCTCTGCTGGTGAATCCCCTTCAGAAATGCCGTAAAATTTCAAGGCATCCCAGTTGACTCCTCTTTCTAATCTCATATCTTGACCTAGAGTACATTTTGATATTGCATCTGATAAGTCTTCTGCTGCTTTTAACTGCATGTCATAGTAATCTAATGGGTCAATATTAAATATTGCTTTAAAATCATCAAACGAATATGTCGAAGGATATCCTCCTGTCCCTATAATAGTAATTGTTTTAGCTTTTGCATCAAGTAATGATCCTCTTAGAATTCCGTTTACTGCTGAGTAATATCCAGGTGACTCAACAGTTTCACCTTTATATCCACTCCATCCGTCTTTTCCAGTTAGCAACTCTTGTGCTTTTCCCCCGGTTTCTGAATTGACTTGATCCCACTGTGCTCTATTAGCAGCTAAATCATCCGTAGCTTCATAGTAAGATCCGTAAGCTCTATAATTTTTTTGTGATACAGCATCTGTTTGAACAGATGAATCTTGAGAAGTTCCTGTTTCTGCTTTTGATGCATCATTGGAATCTACTTTTGAAGCATCTTGTTCTGCCTCTGTAACTACTTTGGCTGCATCTGTTGCATCATTATAATGTCCTAGTTTATTTGGATCAAAATCAGTTACATAACCTCTTAAAGCATCTTCGGCAACATTTAATCCAAGACACAAGGCAAAGTGCCATGCTAGTTTTGTTACGCCTTCTACAGACCATTCCTTTGTTCCATTGATATATGGCATTAATTCTTCACCAGTCATCATTGCACTTGATGCTACGTTAGTTAAGCCGTTTACTCCGGTTAATCCACTTTTTAGTGCTTTTCCCCAGAAATCTCTCGTTAAGATATCTTTTGATAATCCACTTAAGACATTTCCAATTCCTTTGGTAGCAGCGGTCTTTCCGATTTCAACAAATCCGTTTACTAGTTTACCTGTTGCCATCCAACTTAATCCAGTTAGGGCACCAGATCCTAAAATTCCTAGTTCTTGTAATACGGTTGAATCTGTACCATGTTTTTGATATGTCTGTTCAGCTGATTTACCTATACCATACATGGCTCCGACTGCAAAAGCACCTGCTCCGCCAGTTGCAGCTGTTATTGCTGCTGCTGCAACTATTTCAGCGGCTCTTTCAGTAACTTTTCTAAGTCCTAGTGCCATGTCACTATCATATTTTATTGTTGAATTTTCATTTATCCATCTACCTACTGCGGTATCTTCATAGAACCATTTATTTAATGCTCCTACTAAGTCTTTAGATATGAATTCTTTAGATGCTTGATCAAAAGATTTTCCGCTTTCAATAATTGTATCTCCAGCGTCTTCATTAAATAAACCAACTACCTTACCGGCTAACCATGTAGCTCCTCTAACTACTTTACCGTTTACCCAGGCCTGTGCATCTAATAGATGTTCTCCAATTTTAAGAACTCCACTCTTTATCGAGGTTGCTATTACTGCTCCAGTTGCTAACAATGCTTTTGGTCCACCTTTGAAGGCATCTCCGATGGCTCCCATGAATGATTTAACGTTGTTTGCTACATTAGCTGCTGTCTCAGCAATAGATTTTCCTATTCCCTTTAATCCGTCTACTACAAATGATTTTGTTCCATTAACGACTTTAGCACCTGTATCATAGATTTTTTTGCCGATATCTGCGAAAAAATCTCCTACTGCACTAATACCAGATGAGATTGCTGATCCTGCTGCTGCCAAGCCATTGTCTATTTTTTTACCAGCTTGTTCAAAGAAGCCTTCTTCTTGTTCTGCTGATAAATCTATTTCTTCTACATTTGTAGAACTATTACTTTGATTAGTTTGGTATGACGAAGTGTTTGTCGCTGTATTAGAGTTATTATATGAACTATTACTTGTTGTGTTGCTAATACTACTAGATGTATCTACACTTGTTGAACTCCCAGAGTCTGTCATATTAACATTTGTGTTTGCTACTTCCATACTATCACCCAATCTTTACTTTAATTATAATATATTTTATTATTTTCTCAAAAAAAATATTCCTTTCGGAATATTATTTTGTCAATCTATTTGCCATTGTTACATCAAATTTATTACATAAATCTTCTAAGTATTCTTTACTTTTCAAGTTTTCACGCCAGTATTTTGGCATGCTTTCATATCCATAAAGGATTCCAGCAATGGAACCTGTTACTGCACCTACAGTATCTGTATCTTCACCCAAGTTAATTGCTTGTAATACGGAATCTTCATAATTATTGGCATTTAAATTACTCCAAATACTTGCTTCTAATGTATCTACAACGAAACCAGATGATCGAATATCTTTTTCAGGAAGATTTTCTAAACTACCATCCAATACTCGTTTGTAATATTTGATACTTTCATCACTAAAGTATGGTGAGTAATCATAATCTCCTAAATTTTCATAAGCAGTTTTTTTATCTTTTCCATCTAGTAATTCATTAATATAGTCTTGGTAGATAACGCATCCTAATTTACTTATTTCGTGAGCATGTGTTAGTGCAGAAACATTACTTACTATTTCTATAGCTTCTTCACGTGAAAGGCCTTTATAACGACAATAAAGGACAACTGGTAAAATTCTCATTAAAGAGCCATTTCCGTTTGATCTAATGCTTTGTTCACCACATTGTAATGGTGGTATTCCCTTTATATATCTATCAATTGATGAACTTGTAGTAATACCAATATCAAAGAATACTCCTGTTGCAGTATATTTGGAATTACATGCCCATTCTGAAAATTTTTTCATTATGTCAGCGTAATTAATTTCGTTACATTCATTTATTGAATCCATTGTAGCAATTGCCATTGATGAATCATCAGACCAAGTTCCTTCTGGCTGATTATGGGTACCATATCCCACCATATCAGTTATTGGATATCTTTTCATCATTTCTCTACTTTTAAATTCAGCAGGAACTCCAACAGCATCTGCTATTGCAAGTCCAAACATTCCATCTTTTATTTCTGGTCTTTCCATGTTCTTCCTCCTTATATTAGACTACTTTTCTATGTTCTTCCTCATCTATAGCCATATCTAACATTTCAATTTTCGTTAAATAGTCATGACATTTTTTATATTTTGCTACTCTAGCCAAATCCCAATCGTTTATTTCATTTAATCTTGATAAATCCATATTATGTTCTAAGTCTTTTATTTTAACTGCCCTAGCAATTGGATTAGTTCCTATTTCTTTAACATAATCATAATAATCAACATTAGGATCATGTGTTAGAAGCATTAGTGCATCTAATACTTCTTTTGAGAATCCTTCTTCTTTTAATTGATTGAATGTCATGTCTGTGTCTTCAACAATATCATGTAGAAGTCCTACTATAGTTGTATCCTCATCTTGCATTTGCTCTGCTACATGAAGAGGATGTAAGACATAAGGCATTCCTGATTTATCCACTTGATCTTTATGTTTTTCATACATTAGCTTTATAGCTTTTTTAGTCATCGGAGTGTATATCATCAAAGACGCCTCCCATAATGGTATTCTTCTCCAATAGGATAAAAATCATCAAAATCGATATTTTCAAAATGTAATTCTCCGTGTTCATATTCAGCAAACAAAGTAGAATCTTTATTCCATTCTTGAGTTTCAGGATTGAATCTATATGCTGTTCTTTCGCTTGTGTCAATTCTTATAGTTAAACCACTGGTTAGTTTTATATATTTTGATTTCGTTTCTTCAACTTTAATTTTTTCAGCAGGAGTATTATTGGCTAATTCTCTTAACCAATCTGGTATATTACCATTTAAAACATCTTCAATGTCTACTTCCTGAGGATTAATATTATTCGCTCTTAACAAAGCAATAATATATTTTTTTCTTTTAGTTCTAGCTTCATTTAATGCAGAGTTTTTTTGTTTTGCAAGGTATTCTGCTAACTCTTCTTTTGTTAAACTGTGATTATCCCCTTCTGATTCTACCATGTGGAACCCTACCGGTTCTGTTAAATGACTTTTCTCGTTCATATGTATCTCTCCTTATCTATCTATTCTTGTGTTAAATAAATATATACTCCTTGTCCGCCGGATGATTTTTTTACTCCTGTTACTCTAAATTTAGAGCCGGCAGGAACTAATACTTCTTGTTCCCATGAATTATAATAACTGAAGTTTCCTAATGGTTTTCCCTCTTTTGTTGTCATAATAAAGTTAACTCCGTTATCACTCATAAATCCACCACCCATTTCAGGGGTTGAACTCATGAAACCATCATCAAAGTATACGGGTTCACTTCCATATTTTGTAAGTTTAGCGGCAATTTCTTCAGCAGAATCTGCGCTTGTAATTCCATATTTTTCTAATGCATTCCAGCCAGTTCCTCTACCTATTATTGTACTATCTGCGTGTGGATTCATAGAAATTGCATCATTTAAGGCTTTTGTTTCTTCTTCTACTTTTGTCAATAATTCAGAATAAGTTATATTTCTACCATTTACCTTTATGGCATCCCCCGCGCTCTGAGGTATTAATTCATCTGTTAACATATCGTGATAGTATACATGTTTTGATCCAAAACATCCATAGAATACGATTGCTCTTCTTCCTTGTGCGTCAGTCATTATATTACCAGCTGCATCTCTTAAATACAAGTTTTCTAATGTTTCTGCTGCATTTTCGCCCATCGCTCTATTAACAGAGTTTAAAACAAAGTAACAGCCAGGTTTTCCTGCACTTTCACCAATGTAGCCATTTACTAGATCTTCATAAGATAATGTTTTACCTGTAATTGGATCTGTATAAGTTGCTGCTTGAATTCTTTGTCTCCAAACAGCTTCGTCCGCTGCTGTTGCATTTGCATAATCACTGAAAGATTTATATGCCGCCGCATCTGGACTAACTCTTTTGGCTACTTCAACTGGATCTTCTCCATACATTAATGATCCAATTTCTATAAGTGCTTTCATTCTAGCTTCAATTGCTTTATTAATTTGATTAGCGCTTTGAGGAGTAAAGTTTACTGTTTCACCATGTACACTTTGATTGATTTGTTGAATTCTATTGGCTATATCCTTCGTTTCACTATCTACTGCTGTGCTTCTCGATATTTCATAGAATTCATGATTTATACTGTCTTTAACATCAAATGATGCCTGTGTATGGAATTGTACTTCCATTAAACTACCATCTTTTGCAACAAAAGTAATATTTAAACCTTGATAAGTTGAATTACCCCATGAATTATTAACATACAAAGGTTCATATCCTTGACTCTTTAAGAAAGCTACACGTTGTAATACATCGTCTCCATAACTTCCAGCATCAAGAATAAATGTATATCTTAAACTATCATTAACTTCATCAACTGCTGACTCTAATGAATAACCTTTTTGCATTAATCTTGCAATCTTTTCTTGAATTGAATCAACACTCTTAATATCGTGTTCAATACCAGCTAGAGATGCTCCATCTCCAGTCATCGATTCCATTAAGGCTTTTACTCTAGGTTCTTTTGCTGTAGCAGCATCATATACTTCTTGTGCTTTTATTTTAACTTGGGCTTGTTGTTCAGGTGATAATAAATCAATAGATTTAGTAGCAGCACCTGTATCAACTACATCTGCCATTTTTTTAGACAATTCAACTTCTAACGCTTCTTTTTCTTCCAATAATGCTACCTTTTTTGCATAGTCTGGAGCGCTCTTATCTAGAGCATCTATTTCACTCTTGATGGATGCGTGTATCTCCTCTTCTGTCATTTGTGTAACTTTTTTAGCGGCTTCACCCGTGTCAACTGCTTTAGCTGCTGCTTCTGTGGCTCCTGCAGTTGTAGCATCGCTTCCATCCATTGCTGCTTTAGCTGCACCATCATCAGCTCCTTTAACAGTTGATTGAGTTGCTGCTTCTTTGGCTCCTGCTGTTGTAGCTTCGCTTCCATCCATTGCTGCTTTGGCTGCACCACTGTTGGCATCTGTAACAGATGATGTAGTCGTTGCATCTGGTGTTCCTGCTGTTGTTGCGTCGCTTCCATCCATTGTTGCTTTAACACCATTATCTGGAGCTTGAACTGCTGAAGAAGTTGTTGCTTCTTTTGTTCCTGTAGTTACTGCTTCACTTCCACTCGTTGAAGCAGCGTTAACGTTGGTTTCTACAACTGCATTTGATTTAGCAGTTCCTGCGGCAGCATCAAGAGTGGTATCTCCTACTCCTTTAGATTGAGAATTAACAAAATCTACTATTTCTTTTGGCATACCTGTTGGCATAGTTATTTCTGGATCATTTTTATATGCATCAAGATAATCAATAACTTCTTTTGGTATTCCCATTGGAGGAGTTACTTCAGGATCCATCATATATTTTTCTAAGTAAAGATCTAAATCTGATTTTGGAACATCCATAGATTTTACTGCTCCTGAAGCTGCTTCGCCAGCATCTATTACACTAGCTCCTTCTGCAACTCCTTCAGTTACAACGTCTTCTCCTACCGCTTCTTTTAATCCAGCTGTGCCTTCACCAGTTATTGTTGATTCTATTTGTTTTGCAGCGACAGCAGTTGTTTCTTTTCCTGCTTCTTCGCTCATTTCACTTCCTATAGTTTTAACAGCTCCGTCTGATTCTACATTAACTTCAGTACTTGCTGCTTTGGCTGCTCCGGCACCTGCTGCTCCGGCTCCTGCTGTTGCTGCTATTGTTTCTATAGTATTTGTTCCATTTACAGCTTTTCTTATATCTGGTATTTCAGTTAAGAATGACATTGCTGCTGCACTACCAGCTGCTGTCATAACTCCTTGCCATCCACCATGATATTTGAATAAAGCATCATATTTTTCTGTGAATGATAAGTCATCCCATGTTTTATTACTAATTTGATTTCCATTTTCATCGAAATTAACAATATGCATTATTTCTTCCATATTTGTTTCGTTTGGATTATAAATCATTTGCATTAATGGGTCTATGAAACTTGCTGATGCACCATCTATTGTATCTAACGCTACGTGAGTACCTGTTGTTGCTAATTGTTGAACAACAGCTCCACCTCCTAAGTTTGCAAGTTTTAATGAATTGATAGATGCTCCTAAGAACATTTCTATGCCTTCCCATAAACCTTTTGCTGCACCATAAGCTAAGCCACCACCAAGGCCGGCCCCATCATTCCATGCTGCTTCTGTATTTTTACCAAAGCCAGCTGCTGCTGCAATGGTTCCTGAAATAATTGATTGTTTTGTTATTTCAATTGTAGCCATTGATCCTAGATGTATTACATTGCTTGATGCTGCTGATGCTGCTGCGGTTGCGCCACTTGCTGCGGTAGCACTTCCACTTACAGCTGTTCCTATACCCATGGTAGCTATAGTTAAAGCTATAATACCAGCGATATATCCTACACCATTTGCAATTTTATAACCAGTTCCATCTGATTTAAATGGAGCATATGCATTTTCGTCTAACCATTTTCCTAAAGGAGAATTCTCGTGGAATTTTTTAAATGCTTCGTTAACATGTTCTTTTTGAACAAATTCCATGGTACCGCTCCACATATCTTTAGTAACAGAATGCCAGTTTTCGTTTCCAGTTAGTTTCCCTGCAACAAATTGACCAAAGTCGTATAATCCTGTGAATGCAGAAGCAACACCTGTTCCAACAATAGCACAAGTATCAACTAAAGCTTCTCCGAATTGGCCTACACCTTGAATTAAACCTGTTACAACATTTCCTATTGAAGCTCCGGTTTTTTTCAATGCTGTTCCTACTGCTGGTAATGCTGTCTTTGTTACCCAATTGCCGAAGTTTCCTAATAATGAAGAAACATTACTTGCAACATTTGAAGCAGTTTCTGCTAAGGATGCACCGATTCCTTTTAGATCAGCTATTCTATCTGAAACCCATGATTTAACGTTGGAAGCTACTTTTGCTCCAGTATCAACAATAGATTTTCCAAGATCTGAAAAAAATCCACCAATAGCACTCAATCCTGAGGATATTGCTGATCCTATAGTTGCTACACCTGTATCCATTTTTTTACCAGTTTGTTCAAAGAAGCCTTCTTCTTCTGATGCTGGCGCTGATAAATCTATCTCTTCAACGTCATAAGTGTTTCCTGTTGTATTAGTTTGATATGCGGAAGTATTAGTTGGTGATGATGTAGTTGCACCAGTTGCACTTGCAGAGGTACTAACACTACTAGATGAATTAACTTGAGTGTTACTACTTGAAGTATTAATATTTCCACCTGTTCCAGCGTCTGCTACTAACATATTATCACCGATTCTCTCTATGTTAATTATACATTTTTTTAAAGAAAAAATAAACTTACTTTGCTAATATTATGTAAAGTTAGAATAATTTTATGCAAAAAAAATAAGGATTATTCCTTATTTGTTATTGTTTTTAGTTTTTCTTTAAATTCTTGATATTTTGGTCCATCGAATCCAGTAAATAATATTTCTTGAATTTGACTGTGATTAAATACTGCGTTTTGATCACTTGAAATTATTCCTTCTGGATATAAACATCCACTATAATCATATACTTCATTTTGATTTCCGTTTTCAGAAACCAAGTATCCTGTGATCATTAATTCTTTTCTTCCGTTTTGTAGCATTACTACTGTTCCGATTGGTAAATATTTCTCTGGCATTTAATTCTCTCCTTTACTCGCTAAATGGTTTTATTGAATCTACTCCCATAGGAGTAATATCGCTCATATTTGAAATTGATGCTGGATCTACTGGTGTTTCTTCAGTCATTGGTACTGTTGCTGGCTCTGGCTCTGCAGTTGGTGCAGGTTGTGCTGGTTCTGCAGGTGCTGGCATCTCTACCTCATTTGGTGCTGATGCTGGTGCAGCCTCAGGAGTTATAGGCGCTATAGGAGCAGGAGCAACTTCAGGTGCTAGTGCAGCTGGTGCTGATTCTATTGATGGAGTTTCAACAACAGGTGCTTCAGGTGCTTGAACTTGTGTTTCTGTAGTTTCGGCAGCAACTGGAATATCTATATCATCTAATTTAGGTGGCTCTAGTGTTTCAGGTTCCTTGTTTTCTTCTTGTGGTGTTTCAGCAGGTGTATTAGATTCACTAGGAGTACTTACTTCATCAGCAGGATTATTCTTAGAAAGATAATCTTTTAAAACACCCATGAAGTTTTCTGTTTCTTCATTGGAATAACCTTCTTGAATTACTTCTGCTATTTGATCATGATTAAATACAGCTGTTTGATTTACTGAAATTACACCTTCAGGGAATAAGCAAGCTGAATAGTCATATACAGTTTTATTTTCATCTTTTGAAACAGGTAGATATCCTGTAATCATTATTTTTTTTGTACCATTTTTTAATAGTAAAACTGTTCCAATTGGTAAAAATTTTTCTTTCATATTACCACCCTTTTATACTTTCACATTATTATAATACCATAATTTTATCGTCATTATCAATTAATATATTTTTTTTGACACGTTAAATATTAATTTTTCTCTTAATTCCCTTTTTATGTCTGAAAAACTTTCTTTAATTGAATCAAATTCTTCTTTGACTACACATTCATCGTTTATTCTACAATATGAATTTGTGTAGCTATATAAGTCTTTGGAACTTGTTTCCAAATCCTTTATTTTCGCTCTAATAGTTTGGAGTCTATTTAACATGTAGCGATATTTAATTCTCTTTACTTCATCATCCATATTATACATCCCCCAATGTTTCGAAATTCTTTTCGTATTCTTTTGCACTAGCTTTGTAGCTATTAATATTTTCTCTAAATACTTCTATATACTTGTTGTTATTACCATATATATTTTTGTATTCCTTTTTAAAGACTTCTATTCTTTCGTTTATTGATTTACTGTTATTCGTATTATATAAATCATTTATTCTAGTCATTGCCTTTAGTATTTTATTAAAACATCTTTCTTTTTCTACGACAAGAAATCTACTTTTTTCCGTATTATTATTCATTCCTATTATATCTATCATATTATTCCTCCGGTAAGTAGTTCTTTATACTTAATTCATCTACTTTGGCAATACTAAATTTACTCATTTTATTTCTAACTTCTTTTTCAATATCAATAATTCTATCTATCAAGTTTTTTACCTTAGTTTTAGTATTTCTATATTTTATAATCAAATTTTTTAGTCTTATTATTTGATTGTTAATAAGTTGCTTTTCTTGGGGACAAAAAGATGTATCTAGTGATTTATAATGAGACATAATATCTGATGCTTGTTCTATACAAGTATTAAACTTGGCTAATATATTATCTCTTTCCTCAATATTAACAGCTATCTTTTTACCTATACTTTGATATTTTTTGCTAATATATTCAAATACTTCATACATTTTTAATAAAGACAAATAGTATTCTTGTTCAGTTGCTTTTTCATATTTTAAGTCATTAAAAAATGCCTTAGCGTGGGCATCTTCTTTCCATAAAAAAGAAGCATCGCTAAGTTCCATAAATAATTTAACAAAGTTTTCTTCGTAGTCTTCAATTAATTTCTTTAATCTAAAAACTTCGCTTTCAATATCTTCTGTTACGATTTTAAGCATCTAAACCACCATTTTTTTCTAAGTATATGACAACTATAAAGACATAATTATCATATATTTAGAAAAAAACCGAGGTTTTTTTCTATAATTCCATATTTATTTCTAAAATTAGAATGTTGAAGCGTTGCTCTTACCAAGTTCGTTAGCTTCATCAACAGTATTAGTAGCTTTAACACCAGTAGCTTTAGCAATACCACCAGATAAATCTCCAATACTCTTTTTGATCTTACGCATTGATTCGTTGAATTTTTCTTGTTGTCCAGCTCCATAGAAACCACTCTTTGAAGCAGCTTTTCTAGCTCTTTCTAGTAGCTCTTCAATTTGTTTTTGCATTTTATCCATTTCTTTTTGAGCTTGTGCAACTCTTACAGCATCAACAACACCGACAATAGTACCAGTAAATGGAGCTACTGTTGCTAATGCAATTCTTTGCATTATGTGAGAAACTGGTTTGAATACAGTTTGTCCTTTTAAATACTTTCTTTCAAAATTCTTAGCATTTTGAGTAACAGTATCATTAATACTTTGGAATACTTTTTGTATTTCATTTCCTGCTTCTTTAACAGCTGGAATTAGGTTTTGGTTGATGAAATCAACACAATCTTGTCCTTTCCATCCTGCTTGTAAACTTGCAATTGCACCATTTTGAATTTGGTTCAATTCTCTCATGATGCTTGCATATTCGCCTTCGATTGAACTTAATGCAGAAGTAGCTTCTGCTCCGTCTAAATATACGCCTTTAACTTGTGCCATATTTTTTCTCCTCTTTCCTTAAACATCATATTCGTCTATGTTTATTTTCTAAGATTATTATAACAAACTTAAAAAAAACCAGCAATATTTTTTTATTGCTGGTTTACATCAACCTTTAAAAGTATTAATTCTGTAGCGTTTCTAATGTCTGTATCTGCGATAATACTGTTGCTTGGATAAATTGAACCGTTATCCTTGTTGATAAATACGTAGTTATCCTTTGTACTTAAATTAACTCCCCTTAAATCTGATACTACTTTAGATATTAATTTACTAATTTTCCATACTTGTTCGTTTATGGGAATAAAGACATCATATGAAGATCCTATCTCTGGGATTCTAATACTTACAAGAACTTTGTTATTCATTTTCATCATCCTTTGCATTAAAATCTATTAATTTAGTCATGATTGCGGTTCCTTCTTCAACAAAGAATCCTATATCATTTTTAAAGTCTTTATCCATTTCTTTATTGTAGTTGTTATATTTGAATAGAGATTGCTCTCCCATTCCTTTTCCTACCCATAAACCAACATCAGCGCTGAAGAATGTGTACCAGTTCTCATAATTGTAATCTTTTAGCTTATTTTGGTCTTCAATTAATAGAACAGACATTTTTTCATAAGATTTAATTCTATCAATTAATTCTTCGAATTTGGCTGAGTCTTCTAATTTGCTGATTATTTTATAAGCTCCATATACAATTAATAATAGATTACTATGTTCTGGTTTCCCTTCTTCTTCTTTTTTATCAATGTAACCAATTACTTTATCGAATACTTCATCGAAATTCTCTTTATAATAATTTGATGTTTTATCTTTATATTCTTCTAAAGATCCTATTCCATCTATTACTATACAACCTATAGATTTAATACTATGAACTTCTTCTATTATATTCTTTATTAATTCTAAACAATATTCAAGTTTGTTACTAGAAATAATTATTCCTTGTAATTCTTCTAATGGGAATTTTTTGATTTCTAGTTTATCTCTAGATATACCGATAGGAAGTGCACTTAAATCCTTTAAGTCTTCTTTAATATTATCAAATTTAACATGATCTGGAAGTGCTGGAATTGGTTTGGCTCTGTTTGGATTCTCTTGTGTTGCTTTGTCTAAGATTCCTTTAATGTAATCATTTTGTTTTTCAACTTCTTCAGTAAGTGATACAGTTTGGAATTCATGTATTACTTCATTATCATTAAATAGACCTCTAGCAAACATATCCCTTGGGACAATACTTGTTCTTACTGGGAAAATAGTTGAATAATCACTAGCGTCTTTTAAATGAAGAACTATTAAATTTTTGAAGCTACTTCCTGTTCTTGAGTTAACTGATCTTTCACTGTTGGCTGTAATTATAAATACTATTCCATATCTTTCTGAATCTCTAACTAAGTCTGGAAGATCATCAATTACATTATCATTACTTTCATATAATGTATCGTAGTTATTAATCATTACTACGAGAATTGGTTTCTTAGTAGGGCTACTCTTTAAGAAATTTTTGAATTCCCCACCATATTCTACTAATTCCTTTTTTCTTAAGTCTCTTTCTTCTCTAATTAGTTTTAAAAGATTAGTATATTTTTCATCCTCGCCATTAAATACCATTCCTCCTACTTGTGGGAATTGCATTATTGCTCGTAACGATTCTGAACCATAATCCATAATATAGAAGTTTAATTCTTCTGTTTTATGATGGGCTACACCTGAAACAATCATTGCTAACAATAGTTTTTCTCTTTCAGCTCCATCCATACCATAAACAAGAGTATTTCCATCTTCTAATAAGTTATATACAACTTTACCTTGTTCTTGTAATTCTGGAGCGTCATATTCTCCTATAGTCAAATTGATATTATATGGTTCATGCGTAATACTATATTTTGTTTCTGTATTATCCATAGTTATAATTTCTGGAATATTATCTAACCATAAAGTACGAGTAAATTTGTTAGATTGTTTTGCAGCATTTATTATTTCATTCATAACAGCTGCTAATTGTTCACCTTGAGCTTCTACTTTAGTTGTTTTTTGACTATCTTGAATACTCTTTATTATTTGACCATTATTTGCAATAAAGTTAATGCTTTTATCGATTTGTTTTACTATTTTATCTGATGGATAATATTTTGCTCCACACCAACCTGATTGGCCAAGAGCAAAGTATTCATCATATCCTACTTGTAGGAAGAAACGTCCTGTTTGTTTTAATGAAGCTGCATCTGGTCGTTTTAACATTTCATTACTATCTGATGCATCTTGAACTTTTAAACAAACTCTAAACTTAGTATTTGACCAAATTTGATCATCTACAACTCCACTTGGCTTTTGTGTTGCCAAGATCAAGTGAACACCAAGTGAACGACCGATACGTGCTACACTTATTAGATTATCCATGAATTCTGGTTGTTGTGCTTTTAATTCAGCGAACTCATCGGAAATAATTAATAAATGTGGAATTGGTTCTTTTAGTTTTCCTTCATGGTAAAACTGTTGATATTTATATATATCAATAGTTGATTCACCCAGTTGGTCACGAGCTTTATTAAATTCTGCTTGTCTTCTTTTTACTTCACTATCTATACTTACTAAAGTTCTAGACATTTCTGCTTTATCTAAGTTTGTAATAGTACCCGCTAAATGTGGTAGTTTAACTCCTGTTTGTTTATTTTCGAATGCACCGGCTAAACCTCCACCTTTGTAGTCGATTAGGATAAATGCTACGTCATCGGGACTAAAGTTCATTGATAAAGATAAAATATATGTAATAATGAATTCTGATTTACCTGAACCAGTCATACCTGCTACCAGGCCGTGTGGTCCATGGAATTTTTCATGAATATCTAGATATAGATAATTGCCATCTTCATCTATTCCTATTTCTGCTTTTAGTGATTGTACAGAATCGTTTGTATTCCATCTGTTGATAACATTTAATTGTTCTACTTTACCAACTTTCTCCATCTCTAGGAAAGCAACTGCATTAGGTAGTTGTGAAGCTGCGCCTTCTATTTCAATAGGAATATTAGATAAAATTCTTGTTATTTCCATCATATCTATGTTTTTATTAATTTCATCTTTAAAGTTAATCGTTTCTTGTGATTCATAAGAATTCTTTAATATACCTGATGTTGGGTCTCCAATGTTGATGAAGTTTGAACATTTACTTGGTAAATTATTCAAATTGCTATCTAGGAATATTATTGAGTATCCAACATTATAATCACATTCAGTTAATGTTTTGAAGAAATTTATTTTCTTTAAAGAAGAATAATTTTCACATATAATGATGTAATATGGACTTAGATTCTTAGCATTAACTTCGTCTCCTAATTGAATTCTATAGTTTAATTCGTTAACTAAAACATCCCCTAATTCTTTGGACTCTTCTTGAGAACCAGCAAAGTATCTAATACTCTTATTATCATCAAAACAGTAATTACTAAATTTAATGTAGTCCCAATGATCTGCATGATCTTCGTCGGTAAAGATCATTATTTTTAATTCATCATAACAATAGAATGTCATTAGTTGTAATAGGATATTATCTACAAAACCAAGCGCATTATCTTTATTTCCCATGACAGCAGTCATATAGTTATCAAATAGTGAATATCCTATTGGAACTCCTGATAAATATTTGTATTCCTCAACCATATTGTCAGTTACTTTTCTTAATTCTGTTTGATCAAGAGAAAATCCTGATTCTGGGTATTCTATATTAACATCAAGTGGAGTTGATCCTATTCCAACTCGAACTTGCAAGAAATCATCTTGATCTTTTCTCTTATCCCATAAGCCAATTCCTTTTACAGATATCGCTTTAATACATTCATCTAAACTAGATAGATTTTCATTAATAATTCCAATTTGTAGTGTTTTTTCTTTTTCTAGTTCTTCTTTTTTAGATACTAAGTATTCACCATATTTTTTATATAACTCTATCTTTTTCTTTTTATCTATATGTTTATTATAGGCGCTTGTAATTAATGGCCACACTAAAGATGTCAGTAACATAACAATTCCTGATACTAAAGATATCCATTCTTGTTTTACAGTTGTTGCGCCATTATTAATTTGAATAATTGTATTTAATAAAGTCATAGATGATGTTACACCCATTGAAAGCATCGGGCCTAAAGTTATTATTAATGGAACATTGTCTTTGTTGTCGTTATTTTCTGGGGCATTATCAAGTTTAATATCTCTATGTTCAATTATTCTTCTAATTCTTGGGGATTTAGAAAAATAATCTTTTTTTGAATATAATTCTACTTCTTTTGCTTCATAACTTTCTAATTTTTCTTCAGGGAATTGATAAGGAAGAATATTTGCAGAAACAGTATTTATTTCTACACTTCCTCTCGGATTGTTAACAATTAATAAATCCTTTAAAAATTGAAGTTTAAAACTAAGTAATTGAACAGTATCACCAATTTTAATGATATATCCAGATTCAACCTTTTTATTATTAACATATAAAAAATTATTACTATTTGTAGTTAGTACTATTTGCGTTCCTTGAGTTGAAATATTAGTTATTACTCCATCTAATAATTCATTATTAATTTTGAAATTACAATCAATAGCATTACCTATAATAATTGATGATTGAGGTATGTAACTAAATGCATGTAATTCTTTCTCTTGAATTGGTGATATGTAGATCAAGTAACTCAAATTATTTCTTATTATTACAACATATTTTTCTTCACTCAAAACAAACTCAGTTACTGGGTTATTGTCTACTACGATAGATGTTTCTGGCGTAGAATATAAAGTCCATACACCATTTCTTTCTTCAACGTTTATAAGTCTGTTTTCTTCGTTTGGGTTGGCATCAAATGAATAACTTCCTGCTACCTGTGATGGTAGAAAGAATTCTACTATTTTTTCGTTTAAAAACAATGTAATTTTCACTTAATACCACCTCTATTCTTACATATATTATAATACCACAATACTTGTCTACTTTCAAAGTTTTTAGCATTAAAAAAAGACTTTATTCAAGTCTTATTTAACGTATGGAATTAATGCCATGAATCTAGCCCATTTAATTTGTTGAGCTATATGTCTTTGGTGTTTAGCGCAAGCGCCTGTCATACGACGAGGCATTATTTTTCCTTTTTCATTAATATATTTAGAAACAATCATTACATCTTTGTAATCTACGCTTTTACCAGCACACATTTGGCATATTTTCTTTTTCTTACGATAAAATTCAGCCATTTTTAATTTCCTCCTTTTTAGAATGGTAGGTCATCATCACTAAGTGCTACTTCGTTACCGAAATCTTTAAAAGGATCTTCACTTATATCTGTTGTAGCAATATCCTCTGATGAACCATTTTCAATATCGTTATTTGTATTAGCTCCTGATCCACTACCGATAAAGGTAAAGTTATCTACAACAACATCAGTTGTATATCTTTTTGTTCCATCTTGAGCATCGTAACTACCTGTTTGAATTCTTCCTTCAACAGCTAATTCTCTACCTTTTTTTAGATATTTAGCTATTGCTTCAGCAGTTCCTCTCCATGCAACACAAGAAATAAAGTCCGCATTTTGTCCTTCTGGGTTAGAAGTACGACGATTTACTGCTAAAGTAAATCTTGTTTGACTTAATCCACTTGCTGTTGTTCTTAATTCTGGATCTTTTGTTAATCTTCCTACTAATACTACTCTATTCATAATTATTACTCCTCATCTAATTTAACAATTAAATGTCTTAAAACATTTTCGTCTAATGCAGTTTTACGATCTAATTCAGCTACTGCTTCTTTTGATGATTCAAGTTGCATTACGAAATAGTATCCATTTAGTTCTTTTTTGATAGGATAAGCTAATTTCTTTTCACCTAGTTCTTTGTATTCTACAACTTTGGAATTTTTGCTTTCAGCGTTCTTTTTAACACCTTCTGCTGTAGCTTTTACTTGTTCAGCATCCATAGTTGCTTTTACAATAAACATCATTTCATATTTGTTCATTACTACACCTCCTTATGGTCTTTTCGGCTTTATGTCCAGCATAAAGCAAGGAGTAAATTTCTTACTCGCTAGTATTTTAGCATAATTACGGAGTTATGTAAATCTTTTTATAAAAAAAGCAAAGTATTTTACTTTGCTATTTTGTAACATTAAATCTAAAGTAGCAGATGTCTCCATCTCTCATTAAATAATCTTTTCCTTCAAGTCTTAATTTTCCAGCTTCTTGAACTGCTTTTTCACTTCCAAGACTTTCTAAATCTTCATATGACATTATTTCTGCTTTGATGAATCCTTTTTGGAAATCTGTATGAATAATTCCTGCACATTCTGGAGCTTTCATACCGTCCTTAAAAGTCCATGCACGACATTCGTCTGCTCCTGAAGTAAAGAATGTCTTTAATCCTAATAAATCATATGTTGCTTTTATTAGCTGATCTAATCCTGATGAGTTTAAACCGATACTTTCCATGAATTCTATTCTTTCTTCATCGGTATATTCAGATAATTCTTCCTCTAATTTAGCACACATTATTATTACTTTTGAACCTTCTTTGTTTGCATAGTCCTTAACCATGTCAGTAAATACATTTCTTCCTTCGATAGCATCTTCGTCGTTAACATTTGCTGCGTAGATTATTTTTTTAAGTGTAATAAAATTGAATCCAGATATTAAACTTAATTCGTCATCACTGAACTCTACTTGACGAAGTGGAGTTTCACTTATTAAAGCTTCTCTTGCTCTTCTTAAGGCTCCTAATTCTAGTAATGCTTCTTTATCTTTTGTTGTCTCTGCTTTCTTTTCGATTTTACCTATTCTATTTTCTACTATTTCTAAGTCTGCTAAAATCAACTCTGTGTTGATTATCTCAATATCTCTAATTGGATCGATATCTCCAGCTACGTGAGTGATTTCTTTATTTTCAAAGCATCTAACTACCTCAACAATAGCATCAACTTCTCTAATATGAGATAAGAATTTATTTCCTAATCCTTCACCTTTAGATGCGCCTTTAACTAATCCTGCTATATCAGTAAATTCAAATGTAGTAGGAATTGTTTTTTTAGGTTTATACATTTCACTTAAGACATCTAAACGATGATCTGGTACAGTAACTACTCCAACATTTGGTTCAATTGTTGCAAAAGGATAATTTGCTGCTAGAGCTCCTGCTTTTGTTATAGCGTTAAATAAGGTTGATTTACCTACGTTTGGTAATCCTACTATTCCTGCTTTTAATGACATTAATAACACCTCAATTTCCTTGATTATTATATAAAAAAACAATTGATTATTCAATTGTTTTATGTTGTTAAACTTCCTCCAATACCTAATGGTAATCCAATTAGGTACCATCCAATTAGGATTAATAGTAGACTAGCTCCAACTATTAAACTATATACTAGTTGATATTTTATTGTTTTACTAAAGGATATTGGTTCATCATTTTGATTATATTTTTCTATATATGCTATATAGATTGTGAAATATGCAAGTAATGGAGTTATACCCAATGTTGCACATTCACCGAATCTCGAAATTACTTGAGCAAATTCTGGGCTTAAACTGCTGTTCATGAAAGCAGGAACCGCAGCGGTTGATAATATTGCCCATTTGGATGTTGCATTTGTGTTAAATAATGTACTTACTGCACTTATTAAGAATAAGACAATTATTAATACAGAACCATTTAGGTTAGTATTATTTAATAGATTGCTTAAACTAACACCTAATACAACTCCTATATTACTCTTTTTAAAGACATTTATTAGTATTGAACCAAGTAGAATTATTATTAATGTTCTACCAGTACCATCTAATGAATGACTTAAGTCTTCACAGAAATCGTTTTGACTCTTTATTGTTTTAGCACCTATTCCGTAGAATAAACCTAAAATAATAAAGAACATTGTTACAACAAATACGAATCCATTACTGAAGAAAGAGTTATAACTAAATAATTTATCTATATAGAAAGCTTGACTATAATCTAATAATGCTCCAGATAATGGTAAACCTGGAATAATATTATAAATGAAAATTAATAGGTAAATTGTACCGGCAGCTATTGAGAATATTAAACCTCTGTATTCTCTTCTACCTAGTCTTAATTCTTTCTTTTCATCTTTAAATTCATATCTATCTACATTATTTGCACTTATTCTTTCTGTAATAATCGTTATTATTATAGATATTAAGATTATAGAAATAATCATAATGAATAAGTAAATTAAGGTTCCTAAAGTATAGTTTGGATCGATATTTAATGTATTTGCTAAAGTAAATCGTAGCATTTCACTATCTATTGACGTCATAAATATACTTAATCCACTACCGCAAGTTAAAGCGGCATAGACGGCGACGATACCCAGAATTGGATTTCGCCTTCCATATGTGAATAGTAAGGCCGCTAAAGGAATCATAATAACGAAACCTAAATCGCCAGCTATACTTAATAAAACACTTATTAATATTAACCAAAATGTTATAGTATATTTTTTACAATACTTAGTCAGAATGGTAAAAGCTGTTTTAATAAAACCACTTTTTTCCATTATACCAATACCAATTAAGATGATGATAATCATACTTAATGGTGTAAATGAAGTAAAGTTAGATACTGTAGAAGTAAATATATACTTTACTCCACTTAGAGAGAATAGCGATTCAACACTTTCTGATGTTACTACATATTCTCCTGTTTCAACATTAATTTTATTATATGTTGCTTCGAATCCTATTAAGTGTAAAAAACCACTTAATAATATGACAAATAATATTAAAACTAAGAAGGTCATTAATGGATTCAAAGTTTTAAATCCTTTAAACTTCTTCATCTGAACCTCCTATTATTTTTTTTAGTTTCTTATCAAATTCCAAACGGTCCATCATTATCTCACGATTACAATTTACACATTTGATTTTGATATCTACACCTACTCTAGTTATCTGCCATTTATTTGTACCACAAGGATGTGGTTTTTTCATTTCAACGATATCACCGAGTTTGTAGTTATTTTTCATAATGTACCTCCAATTGTGGATATGGAACACTTACTTTTGCTTTCTTTAATTCAGTAATAATAATCCTATTCACTTCTCTTTTAACTGCCCATTGAGTATCTCTTTTACATCTGAACATTATCAGATAATTAATACTTGATTCAGCTAATTCATTGACACCTAAGTATTTTACTGAATCTTCTAGGATGTTGTCAACCTTCTCAACTTTTGGAAGAATGTGTTTATTTATTATTTCTTCTACTTTTTCAACTGGTTCTTCATATGGAAGTGGGATATTTAACATCATGTTGTGTTCTCTTGAAGAAATATTTTTTATTTCCATAATATTTCGATTAGCAACTATTAGAATATCTCCGGTAGCGTTCTTTATTTTAGTGCTTTTTAACCCGAATTCAACTATCTCACCAGTAAAGTCTCCATATGTTACGATATCACCAACAATGAAGTAATTTTCCATTATGATATTTATACCACTAATGATATCTTTAAAGGTATCTTGTAACGCCAAACCGATGATGGTTGCAGTTACTCCTAAGCCGGCAATCATACCTTTTACATTAAAGCCATAAATACTTAATAAAGTAAGAACGGCTACTATTAACATTATATATTTTGCAATATTTTGGAATAATTTGGTAATTGTTTTTCTTTTCTTTTTTTCGTAACTATTAGTTCCTTGATTAAATATTTCATCCATTGCAATAGTTACTGTACGATAAATGAAATAGCAAGCTGCTAACGTAACAATAGTTCCATATACTTCTTTTTTAGTTAAGAAGTTCAAAACTATTTTTAAGAAATTAATCATTCTTATTCTCCGTCTATGTTAATACCCAATATTTCTAAGATTCGATCTAAATCACTATCTGAATCAAATGGTATTTCTATTTTTTTTGTACCTATTTTTACTTTGGTACCTATTTTTTCCCTCATTATTCCTTCATAAATTGAATGTTTTGCACTGTATACAGATTCTCTTTTAACTTGTTTTTTCTTTGGAACATCTTGACTAGATGTAATCTTTTCTGTTTCTCTAACACTTAAGCCATTTGAAATAATCTTATTTGATATTTCTTCGATTTGAGTTTCGTCAGATAGTTTACTTAACACTCTAGCGTGTCCCATAGATAAACTTCCATCTTGAACCTTTGTTTTTACTTTTTCTGGTAGATTTAGTATTCCTAAGATGTTAGTAATATAACTTCTACTTTTTCCAAACTTCTTTGCAACTTCTTCTTGTGTCATCTTAGTAGTTTCTATTATTCTTTGGAATGCCGATGCTTCTTCGATTGGATTTAAGTTTTCTCTTTGAATATTTTCAATAAGAGCTATTTCCATCATTTCTTCATCTGTCATATCTCTTACTATAGCAGGAATTGTTTTTTTACCAGCTATTTTAGATGCTCTTGTTCTTCTTTCACCAGCTATTAATTCATAACCTTTTATACTTTTTTTAACTATTATTGGTTGAATAATTCCATGCTCTTTAATGCTTTCAGCAAACTCTTCTAGGCTTTGTTCGTCAAATTCTTTTCTTGGTTGATATGGATTACTTCTAATCTCATCTAATGGGATTTCGACGATATCTCCCTCTTTTGTTTCGCTGACAATTTTCTTTTCGAAGTTATCAAAATCTATTACTTCATTAGAGAATAATTGTTCTAAACCTTTTCCTAACGCTTTTCTTTTAGTCTCCATTTCGACTAATCACTTCCTTTGCTAAGTTTTGGTAAGCTAATGTAGCTCTACTAGAAGGATCATAATCACTTATTGGTTTTCCGTGACTTGGTGCTTCTACTAATCTTACAAGTCTTGGAATAATAGTATTAAACACTTTATTTTTGAAATATTTTCTTACTTCTTCAATTACTTCTAAACCAATGTTAGTTCTTCCATCTAACATTGTTAGTAATACTCCTTCTATTCTTAATTCAGGATTCATTTTTGATTGAACCATAATTATTGAGTTTAATAGTTGAGTGATTCCTTCTAAAGCGAAGAATTCACATTGAACTGGAATTATAACTGAGTTACTTGCTACTAAAGCATTCATAGTTGTAATTCCAAGTGATGGTTGGCAATCTATTATTATAAAATCATAATTATCAATTATTGGAGCTATACAATTTTTTAATTGTTCATTTTGATGGAATTCTTGATTTTCTAACATATTCTTAACGAACTCTACTTCAATTCCAGCTAGATTCAATGTTGATGGAACTAATGATAGATTCTTAAATTTTGTTTTAATGATTCCAGCATTAATGTCGCATACTCCTGTCATTATGTCATAGATATCATGATCGAAATCTCCACTGTTGTAACCCAATCCAGTTGTTGCGTTACCCTGAGAATCTAAATCAATAAGTAAAGTTTTTTTACCTTCTTTACCTAATGCGGCAGCTAAATTTATACTAGTTGTAGTTTTACCTACTCCACCTTTTTGATTTACAAGTGAAATAATTTTTGCCATATTCTGTACCACCTTTTCATGTATCATTTCTCTTAATAATTTTACCATATCTAGAGGTAAATGTCATAGGTTTTATAAATTTTTATCAGAACAAAAAAAGGAAATGTTTTATTTCCTTTTTTATTCTTCTTTTGAATCCTTATCTGACTCTTTTTCTTTTGATTCAACTTCTTTTTCTTGAGTATCTTTTCCTTCTTCTTTTTCTTCTTCAAGAAGTTTTGGATCTATTTTACCGTTCTCAACCAAAGAGTTGATTTGTTCTTTAGTTAATGTTTCATGTTCCATTAAAGCATCTGCTATTAGTAATACTAATGTTTCATGCTTAGATAGAATCTTTTTAGCATTCTTATAGCATTCATCTAGAATCTTTCTTACTTGTTCATCGATTTCTAATGCTACTTGGTCAGAGAAGTCTCTAGATTTAGCATAATCTCTTCCTAAGAATACACCTTCGTGTTCTTCTTCTAATTGAACTAAACCTAATTCACTCATACCATATTTAGTAACCATAGATCTAGCTATCTTAGTTGCACGTTTTAAATCGTCTGATGCACCTGTAGTAATTTCTTCAGCAAAGGTTTCTTCACTTGCTCTACCACCTAATAAACCAGTAATTTGTGAAATAAGTTCTTCTTTTGTCATAATACCGATTTTTTCTTCTTTTGGTAACATCATTGTGTATCCACCAGCTTGACCACGTGGAATAATTGTAATTTTATGTACTTCTTGTGCATCTTGTAATTTTAATCCAATTACAGCATGACCAGCTTCATGGATTGCAACAAGTCTCTTTTCTTTTTCAGTAATCTTACGAGAAGTTTTAGCAGGTCCAAGTAATACACGGTCTGTTGCTTCATCTATTTCTTCCATAGTGATAGCTTCTTTATCTCTTCTTACAGCAAGTAATGCTGCTTCGTTAAGAAGATTTTCTAGGTCTGCACCACTAAATCCTGGTGTTCTTTCACTAACATTCTTTAAGTTTACTTCTGGATCAAATACTTTATTTTTAGCATGTACTCCTAAGATTTCTTCTCTTTCACGAGAATCTGGTAAACTTACTGTTACTTGTCTATCGAAACGTCCTGGTCTTAATAAAGCAGGGTCTAAAACGTCTGGTCTATTTGTTGCTGCAATAACGATAATACCTTCATTTGCGCCAAAACCATCCATTTCAGTAAGTAATTGGTTAAGTGTTTGTTCACGTTCATCGTGTCCACCACCTAAACCTGTACCCCTTTGACGTCCAACTGCATCGATTTCATCGATGAAGATTAAACATGGAGCACTTTGTTTAGCTTGTTTAAACATATCTCTAACACGAGATGCACCTACACCTACG
>JAEEGL011803821.1_pt1 | contig 32300 bp, 20 predicted proteins | sample 9134231 | NCBI WGS metagenome assembly JAEEGL01 (sample SAMN16246548, study PRJNA631951) | gut metagenome | biome: gut microbiome; feature: rumen; material: fiber-attached | host: Bos | place: Iran: Karaj | collected 2018-10 | reverse complement strand
TCTCGGCAAAACGTCTTGCCGTTGACTTGACGATGGCAAACACGGTGGGCAACACCTCGTTGAGTTTGTCTTCGAGCACGTCAAGGATTTCCTTCTGGATGTCATCGACCTTCTTCCACAGCGGTTCGCGCTCCTCATAGTCGAGGGTCTCAATCTCGGCCTTGATGCGGTCGATCTCGTCGCGTTTGTCTTGTACCGATTCATTGAGGAATTTACGGATGTCGGCAGTGCGTTGGCGCAGGCTGTCGATGTCCAGTCCATCAATCTCGGGATAAATTGCTTTGATTTGGTTGACAATAGGTGTGATCTTCTTCAGGTCACGTGTTGACTTATTGCCAAACATTGATTTCAAAATGTCACTAAGTCCCATTTTCTTGGTTTGTTGTAGTATGTATTTATGTATTATTGTTTTAATCTAAACGGCAAAGGTACACTTTTTTAGCCGATTAATGCCTATGATTCAGGCATAAATCACCATTTGAATACAAAAATGGCTATTTTAGGCTTTAGGTGTTAGGTTTTTAGGCTTTAGGTTTTAAGCGCTGACTTCTAACTCCTAATTCCTGAGTGATTTGGAAGAGGTGGGGCCGCGGGTGGGTTGGCTCAGCAGGAATACATTGGTGAGAGAGCGTACCACGATGGCCGCCATCAGCGGGAAGAAGGCGATGTTGCCCACCTGCGGTTGCCAGGGCCATGCCAGCATGAGCAGGGCCACGACAAGCGCGTTCAGGGCGTGCAGCCAGCGTGCGGCATTGCGGGTTTTCTTGAACCAGGGCAGCACGGCCAGCAACAGCAACAGGGGGTGTAACCACGCGATGTTGATGTTGGGCGTGGTGGCCTCGTGGGTGGAGAAGAATATAAGGAAGAACAGGATGCAGCCAGCCACACCGCCAGCGGTAAACATGATGGTGTCAAACCACCGCGAGACGTCGCGGCGTCGCCAGTCATCACTGCTCACGAGCAGTGTTAGTGCCAGCACGAGCAGGGCAAAAGCCATGGGAGATATGTACCAGGGTGTGGGCGGCTTGACCTTGCCGTCGGTGCTGGCGTCAACGGGTACTGTAGTCGCCTTGACCAGCGCCACGGTTGTGTCGCCATAATTGACTGTGGCATTGGCCACGGCATCCATTAGTAACATGGGGATAAACATGGTGGCACGCTGGTCGAGCAGGGTGTCGGTATCCCAACCCAGCACCAGGTCGATGCCGAATTTTTCCCATGCATAATTGCGGCAATAGTGTGCCAAAATGTCACGATAAGTGACAGCCGTGTCGCCCATCGCGGGATATTGCAGTCCGTCGCCCGCTGCCATCTCGATGATGTCGCGGGGGCGGGTAGAGCAGTTGTCGCTCAGGAATTTGTAACGATAGGTGCAGTTCTCGGGCTGGGCGTTTTTCCACAGGAATTCTTTCACCATGAGTGCCCTTTCTTGTGGCAGGTTGAGTTCCTGCTCCACCATTCGACGGCCTTCCATACCCATCGTGGCGTATGCCCGCGGCACGGGCACACACATGTAATCGGTCTCGCCCAGCATAAACCTCCACATGAACGCAGGCGCCTGAAAATCAAACACTCCGTAGTTAAAGTAAAGGTCAATAGGGCCTTGCTGGACGCGGATTTCGCTGTGTCCCCAGATGTTGTGCGGCTCACTTCCAGGATAGAAGGTGACGAGACTCACATGTATCGAGTCCTCCTGCTTTGGAGCCTCGGCTGGCAACTGCAGTTCGGGCGCAGCTTCAAGTGTACCCGTTGCACACAGGGCACACAATACCGTCAGATATGTCCTCAACAGTCGTTGCATCTATACATTTAATGTATAAGCAAAAATAATGCCAATTATTTTCATAATCACATATCCTCAAGTGACAACCCACAACTCTGAATGCAATATTCACCGAATATCTGTGGCAGACAACTGATTTTGTAATTCAGTTCGGCCAGGCTGATTTTATGACGGTTGCGCTTGATTTCGGCAATGACGCAGTGTTTATCAAATTCATTAATCGCAATCATGTCGATTTCATATTGTCCTTTACGGTCCCACCAGTTACCGATGCGTGTGAATTGGCCACTTTCCATATATTTGGAATGGTAATAACTTTCAAGCGTTTTGCCCGTGTATTCGTCGTAATGTTCGTCAATATATCTACGCAGCAGGTTCAATTGCTGGCTCTCAATCAGGTTCTGGTAAGGGTGAATGAAGCGGAACCAGTAGCGAAGGAAAGGATCGTTGATTTGCCAGCGGATGTTGCGATTGCCAGGTTTGCTAAGCACCGGCACATTCTTGCTGATGAGCGCATACTCTTGGGATAGATTGTTCAGATAAGCACCAGTGTTTTTACCTATTATGCTGTCAATAGCAGTCTGTGATGTTTTGCCATTGGCTATTAGTTCCATGATGGCAAAGTAGGTGCCATAGTCGCGTCCAAATTCCGAGAGCAGCATTTCTGTGCCTTCGGTCAACATAGGCGAATCATTGGAGAGCGCATAATCCAGCATCTTTTCCTTGTTAGTGGCGCCAGCATCCATCAGCAGGGAGACATATTTGGCCACACCACCAGTCAGCATATACAAGCATAGCAAGTCATCTGGAGTGTAGTTCGGATTATAATCCCCGAGAATAATCTTGAGAGTAGATGGGCCGAAGGGCAGAAGTCTCATAGCCGAATCACGGCGTCCGTAGAGGGGCTCATCGCTGTTGTCAAAGATGCGTTTCATCATCGAATAAATGGAACCGCACAAAATCAAGTTTACATGAGTGCCGTTTTTGTATCTGTCCCAGATATCTTGAATCATGCCAGGAATAGCCTTATTGACATTCAGCAGATTCTGGAATTCATCAATAATTAAGGTGTAGTTATTTTCCTTTCCGTAGGCTATCAGATTCTCAAATAATTGCCCAAAACTAGTGACTTGCCCGTATATGTTGAGACCCAAATCACGCTCCGCTTGACGTTGGATCCGCAGACAAAGCATCTGCTCGTTGTCCTTAGGAACATATATATATAAATATCTTTTTCCTTCGACGCTCTTGAGCAATAATGATGTCTTGCCAACGCGACGCCGACCGATAAGGGTTGTCATCACTGAGCCCTGGGATGATTGCTCCCAATTCTTTTGGAGTATGGCTAACTCTTTTTCTCGATCATAGAACTTCATAATCAATCACTGTAATTAATATAATTGCCATTAAAATAACCACGATTAAATTAATGGCGGTTACAAAGATACAATGATTTTATGTTACCCACCAAATTTTTTACTGTAAATCTTTTATATCGAGTCAAAACATTTTGCGGAAACGGCATGACTCACCAGGAGCCGTAGTTGCCACGGTCGGCGTCGATGCGCAGTAGGATGAAGAGCAGGAAGGTGAAACCCCATAATGAGGAGCCGCCGTAACTGAAGAAGGGTAGCGGGATGCCGATAACGGGGCATAGTCCGATGACCATGCCGATGTTGATGGCCAGGTGGAAGATGAGATAGGACGCGACACAATAGGCATAGACTCGCGCGAAGGTCGAGTGGTTGCGCTCGGCGATGGTGATGATGCGCAGGATCAATGCCAGGAAAAGCACGAGCACCGCTACGCTGCCGACAAAGCCCTGCTCCTCGCCGATGGTGCAATAGATGAAGTCGGTGTGCTGTTCAGGCACATACTTGAGTTTGGTCTGGGTGCCGTTGAGGAAACCCTTGCCCGCCAAGCCGCCGCTGCCGATGGCGATTTTGCTCTGGTTGACGTTGTAGCCGGCGCCTCGGGGGTCATCGGCAATGCCCAGGGTGACCATGATACGCTTTTGCTGATGCGGCTCCAGCACCTTATTGAAGGCGAAACTCACAGTAAACATGAACACGAGCGAGGCTGCGGCAAAACAGATGGTGATGAGTACCTTCTTGAGGTCATCGTGCAACATGCCATAGAGCAGGTAGATCAGTGACAGGATGATGACCGGCAGGAAGAAGGCATAGCCGTTGACATGCACGCCAGCCAGTGCGAGTCCGCCAGCGATGGCTCCGGTAACCAGATACCACAACAGTACGTTGCGCCCCAAAATCCATGAGCGGCAATAAACCAGCAACATACCCACCACGAGCACCATCACCAATATAAAGGCGATGAACATACCCAAAGGAATGCCCATCAGTGTGATGGCGGCAAACTTGAGCACTATCACAAAATAGACCACTGCCATCAGGGCCGCAAACAGCACGAAGCCCGACATGCCCTCACGATAGAGGACGAAGATGAGCGACGTGTAAACCAGTGCCGACCCGGTCTCCCGTTCCAGAATGATGCACAGGATGGGCAGTAAGATGATGCCGATGGCTATGGCATAGTTGCGCCAGCCGTTGAGGGTAAAGCCGTAGGTGCTGAAGAGTTTGGCCAGGGCAAGCGCAGTCGCCGCTTTGGCAAATTCAGCGGGTTGCAGGCTCACGGGTCCGAACACCAGCCATGATCGTGAGCCCTTGATGTCGGGCGCGACAAATATGGTGATGATCAGCAGCAATATCATGAACCCGTAAATGGGGTAGGCGTAGGCCTCATAGATGCGCTTGTCAATCAGCAGCAGCGAGAAGCCGATGAGGAAAGAAAGACCTGCCCACAGGAACTGCTTGCCCGAGAACTCGCTCAGGTCAAACATGCTCGCGCGGTCATAGTCGTAGGTGGCGGCATAGATGCTCACCGCTCCCGCAACGACCATGATGAGGTAGAGGACAATCGTGAACCAGTCCACCGACCTCAATAGGTTGGTATTCTCATCTTCATTCCTTATTTCCATCGCTAGAAACGGGTTTTGTTGACGGTTTGGTCTTATTGTTGTCGGCCTGGGTGCCGGTAGGGGTTTTCTTCACCTTGGGATAGGTGATGGTGTGGCGGCTTGCCATTGCACGCCCTTGAGCCTGGAGGCCTGCCGAGTTGCCCCGCAGGTAACGCTGAATCATCAGGGCACCAATGGGCACACCGAAGGCGGCACCAAAGCCAGCGTTCTCGACATAGACGCACACGGCGATCTTGGGGTCATTCATCGGCGCGAAGCCCATGAACACCGAGTGGTCACGTCCGTGCGGGTTTTGAGCAGTACCCGTCTTGCCGCAGACGTCAAGACCCGGAATGTTGGCGCGGGTACAGGTGCCACCCAGCACCGCCATGCGCATACCCTCAACAATGTCGAGATAGTAACGCTTGTCGATGTCGGTGTCGTGACGTTCCAGGTTTTTCTTGAGCACGCCCACGCCCTCGATGTTCTTCACCACATGGGGCGTGATGTAGTAGCCGCGGTTGGCGATAGTGGCGCTCAGGTTGGCAATCTGGAGTGGTGTGGCAAGGATTTCGCCCTGTCCGATGGCGTCGCTGATGATGGTTTGTCCCACCCACTTGCCAGCACCGTAGATTTTGTCATAGAAAGCGGTATTGGGGATAAATCCGCGGCTCTCGCCAGGCATGTCGATACCCAGTTTGTAGCCATAGCCCATCGACACCATGTGGTTTTTCCACACTTCAAAGGCCTTGCCCGTCGAGCCATACTTGGAGCGCTTGTCCATCATGTACTTGAAGCCCCAACAGAAGTAGGCGTTGCAAGACGTCTGCAAGGCGGGTTTAAGATTGATGGGTGAGCCGTGACCGTGGCACCCGACGCGCAAACCCGCATTGACATAGCCGCGATGGCACGGGAACATGGTGCTAGTCGTGATAATGCCCTCGTCAAGGAAAATCAGGCCCTGGCTGGGCTTGAAAGTCGAGCCGGGAGGATAGGCCGCCATGATGGAACGGTCATACAAGGGTTTGAGTCGGTTGTTGACCAGGTCGCGGTAATTCTTGCCGCGTTCTTTACCCATGAGCAGCGCGGGGTCATAGGTCGGACTTGATACCAGCGCCAAGATTTCACCCGTCTTGGGCTCGATGCACACGATGGCGCCCACCTTGCCCTGCATGAGCAGTTCGCCGTAGGCTTGTAGTTCAATGTCGATGCTCAGTTTCAGGTTGTTGCCTGCGACGGGCGACACATCGTCGGCACCATCGTTATAGCGCCCCTTGATTTTCCCCGTTGCGTCACGGATGAGGATTTCCTTACCCTTTACTCCTCGCAGCCAACTCTCGTAACTCTTCTCGATGCCCAGGTCACCAGTATAGTCCCCGGGACGGTAATAATCGTCATTCTCGATGTCGCGGGCATTGACCTCGCGGATGTCGCCCAGCACATTGGCAGCGACAGGGTAGTTGTACTGGCGCAGGATGCGCTGTACGACGTAGAAACCCGGGAAGCGGTACAATTTCTCTTGCAAGCGGCCGTAGTCCTCGGGCGTGAGGTGATTCATGAACACCTGCTGGGTAAAGGCAGAGTAGTTGCGGCTTTTTCTCATCTCCTCCCAGCGGTGGTCAAACTCGCTGCGGCTGATTTGCAGCGTGTTGCAGAAGTCGATGGTGTCAAACGGGATTACATCCTTGGGGATCATCACCAGGTCATACTCGGGCGTGTTATACACCACGAGTTTGCCGTTGCGGTCATAGATGAGGCCACGCGACGGATAAATCACCTTCTCCATGAAGGCGTTGTTGTCGGCATGGGCCTTGTAGGTGTTATCCAGCAGTTGCAGCTGCACCAGGCGGATGATGTAGATGATGACAATCACCACGATAAAGCCGCCGATGACCAGTTTGCGCTTCTCGAGGTTATAATCTTTTCTCACGGCGTGTGCTCACTAAACTGTCCAACCCAAAAATGATGATGATCGACAAGACGCTGCTGGCGGCAATGCGGGCAAGCGTGAGCACAATATTGTGCAGCGTGAAAGCCTGGATCAGGAAGATGAGACCGCAATACAGGGTCACGAGCGTCCCCATGTACTTGAAATAATCGCCAACGCCCATGGAGTCCACCGAGGGGATGGGGACGTTCATGTCGGTCTCGCGCGAAACAAACAGGTTGAACACGGGGCGCCTGACTGCTGCCAGAATGGTGCATGCCAGCGCATTCATGCCCGGGGTGTTGTTGAAGATGTCCACAATCAGGCCCGTGAAGAAGGCGATGGTCAACACCCATCCGCCATGCATGTTAACGGGCAGGCGCAGGATCAGGTAGATGAACACGATGGGCATGGCCACGTTGAACAACACAATCTTGTTGCACACCAGCTGCAGCACCATGAGTGCCAGGAAGAGCAATATGAATTGGATCACGGTCTTGGTCATGGCTGCTCTCCTCCTTGATTATCGGGTTGTTCGGGTGTAGGCACGGGTTGGGCCGGTTGAACGGGCGTCACGGGCTGAACCGGTTGTGATGGTTGGGTGGGCTGTTGCATGGGTTTCTCCGTCTTGCTGGACTGCTCTTGCGAGGGCACCACATCCACAATCTCGGGTTTGAGTTCAGGGCGCATCTGGATGTTGGCAGCAGTGTCGATACCCATCTCGGCGCGGCGCAACGCGTCGATCTGCTCCTTCATGCTGTTGGTGATGATGCGCACGTTGCTTAACTGGCTGAAGTTGGTCGTCAGCCTGACGCGTAACGACACAAAACTGTCGGTCGTGCCTCGTGCCAGACCCTCGACAATACCCACAACGATACCCGGGGGAAATACTGCCGAGTAGCCGCTGGTGATGATGGTGTCGCCTTTCTGATACTTGACATGTTTGGGCAACTCCTCGAGCACGGCATAGCGGGGACTCTTGCCATCCCACACCAGGCTGCCAAAGAAGTCGTTTTTACGCAACTTGCACGAGAGCCTCATGTGCGGATTAAGCAACGAGACGACGCGGGCGGCATGAGGTCCCACTACATTGACGATACCCACCACGCCGTTCTGGTCGATAACGCCCATCTCGGGACGGACGCCATCGATAAAACCACGGTCAATGGTGATATAGTTGTTGGGCTGGGCAATGCTGTTGCTGATGACCTGTGCCATCACGAAATCGTATTGCCGCAGTGCGGGCTGCCGTAGCGAGTCGGGCGACTGCAACTCCAGTTGGCTGAGTTGTCCTTTCAGCTCAATCAGTTCCATCTCCAGGGCGGCGTTACGTTCTTGAAGGCTCTCGTTGATGCCCCTCAAGTGGAAATAGGACGTAACGCCATTAAACGCCTTATAGATAGCGGCACTCAGGGAGTTGGCCGAGGTCAGATAGACGCTCTGCTGGTAAGGGTTATCCTTAAACAGCAGCACGAGGCTCAATATCACATAGATTGCGAAAATGAACCACGCACTGTGTTTGACGAAAAAGTTGAGCAGATTGTTCATGCTTATAGGCTTTAGGTCTTAGGCTTTAGGCTTTAGGTTTTAGGGTGGTTGCCTAAAGCCTTACACCTAATGCCTAATGCCTTAGTATCAACGCATGAGGAACTTGAAGTGCTTGATGTTCTTCAATGCGATGCCGGTACCCTTGGCAACAGCGTGCAGGGGATCCTCGGCCACATGGAACTCAATGCCGATCTTGTCGGTCAAGCGGCGGTCCAGGCCACGCAGCAACGCGCCACCACCAGTCAGGAAGATACCGTTGTGAACGATGTCCTGATACAGCTCGGGCGGGGTCTGCTCCAGGGCGCTGAGGACAGCGGCCTCGATCTTGGAGATGGACTTCTCAATGCAGTGGCACACCTCCTGATAGGTCACGGGAACCTCCAGGGGCAACGAGTTCACCTGGTTGGGACCGTGGATGATGAAATCCTCGGGAGCATCGGGACCCAGGTCAGTGAGGGCAGAACCCACGTTGATCTTGATGGCCTCGGCAGTACGCTCACCAACGCGCACGTTGTGGGCGCGGCGCATGTGTTCCTGGATGTCTTCAGTCAGGTCGTCACCGGCGGTGCGGATGCTCTTGTTGCTCACGATACCACCCAGCGAGATAACGGCGATCTCGGTCGTACCGCCACCGATGTCAACAATCATGTTGCCCTCGGGAGCCAGTACGTCAAGACCGATACCCAGCGCAGCAGCCATGGGCTCGTAAATCATGTAAACCTCACGGCCTCCAGCATGTTCGCTAGAGTCACGCACGGCGCGGATCTCAACCTCGGTCGAACCCGAGGGGACGCAGACGACCATGCGCAGGGAAGGGGAGAACCAGTGATTCTTGGCGCTCACCTTCTTGATCATGCCGCGGATCATGTGCTCAGCGGCATTGAAATCGGCAATCACACCGTCGCTCAAGGGCCTGACGGTGCGGATACCCTCATGCACCTTGCCGTGCATCTCGCGGGCGCGCTCGCCGACGGCGATGGGCTTGTTGGTCTTGGAGTCGAGGGCGACTACCGACGGCTCGTCGATGACGATGCGGTCGTTATGGATGATAATGGTGTTGGCTGTTCCTAAATCGACAGCGATTTCTTGAGTGAATGAAAACCATCCCATGATAAAGTGTCTGTATGTTTGTTAGTTATGAATTCTATAAAAAAATCTCTCTTAAATTGGACTGCAAAATTAGTGAATTATCGCCAATTCACCGCTATGTTTTCGTGTAGTTTTTTGAAGTTTTTTGAAACAAGAGAAGCGTTAAAGTTTTTCCTCTAGAGCCTCGACAGCGTGTCGCACGCAGTCTTCACACGAGCACAGCACACCATGATCACTGCCCACACCCTTGAGGTCTTTACAGCGGGTGGCGCCGCAACGTTGTTCAAATTCGGCCCTCAATTGGCTGGCTTGAGGGTTCATGCGGCAGTTGTCATATTTTAGCAACCCCTGCGCTATTTGGGCACCGCACAGGGCACCACAGGTCTCCTCCATACAACCCATTCCGCTGCCGAAACAGGCTCCCATCGCCAGCAATTTCTCCTCAGGTAAACCCAGCTCTGGCGCAAAGGCCAGCAGCACGGCCTGGCAGCAGTTGTAACTGCGCTTGTACATCACCGCACGTTCACGTCGCGGCATTCCGCTCATCATCTCGTTCTGTTCCATTGTCTATTATATAATAATGTGATTGTCTCCTGCAAAGGTAACTGATTCCCCCAACATATCGATTATTTGTCATATTTTTTTATTCGACAGGTGTAATAATAAATGTTTTTATGTACTTTTGTCAAACCAACAATCTTAATCATAGAAAGTATAACCTGTAAACATTGAAATTATGGCTAGTGAAGAAATGAATAATAGAAGAAGGGATAGGCGTGATGCAGAAAACAGGCAGCGAACGATTAACTATATTGTCATTGCTGTCTTGTCCGCCCTGGTTGTTACGGTTCTCTTTTTGTTGTTTGGCCGGAATGACAATAATTCTAATAATGGTCAAGTGCAACCTGAAACCACCACCGAGAAAGTTGACAATTCCGCTGACTACAATACAGTGACTCGTCCGTCGACAGGCAATACGATTAACCGACCCACCACTCCGGTCACCCGTCCGTCGACAGGCAATACGATTAACCGCCCCACTACTCCGGCCACAGGCAATACGATTAACCGACCCACCACTCCCGTCACCCGTCCGTCGACAGGCAATACGGTCAACCGTCCTAATAGTGAACCCGTTTCATCGAGTTCAAGTGGTAAAGGTGAATACACTGGTAGAAAAGACGTTCCACACACCACCAAAATGGATATTCTGAACGGCACCTATAAGGATGGCGACGAGAAGAAGACGAATAATAACAACAATACCACTAATGGAAGGCGTGGAGGAACCCGTATCAGGTAGTTTCACCCCATCCCACTATCCCCACTTCACAAGGAATTCCCTGTCATAACTTGTGAAGTGGGGAGAATTGTATATAGTCTTACCATACTGTCCACTAAAAAAATGTGGTAACAACTGGGAAATTTACTATTTTTGCAGTTTCAATCAATGGAAAAAATTAACCAGCTATAAACATTTAACGATGAAACAATCGAATTTTTTTAGGATATACATAAGCCGATGCCTGATGCTGATGTTGCTGATGTTGGTGTCAATTGCAGCCTCGGCGCAAGAGGCTTATTCGGTATTTACTGAGGGCGACAGCACGCTGACGTTCTTCTATGACAATGAGCGTTCCAACCGCTCGGGCACGTCCTATTTGGTGAATGCTCAGGATAGTGTTCCCAAATGGCGTGAAAATTATGTAAAAGTTACCCGGGTGGTGTTCGATACCACATTTGTCGCCGCCCGTCCCACTTCCACTCGCTGTTGGTTTAACGCTATGGAAAAGCTTAACTCCATTACTGGAATCAAATATTTAATTACTGATTCAGTGACCGACATGGAAGGCATGTTCAACGGCTGCAAATCCTTGACTTCCTTGGATCTGAAAAGCTTCAATACCTCGAATGTGACGACAATGAGGGTCATGTTTAATTTCTGCACATCCCTGACCTCTCTTGATGTGAGTGGCTTCAACACGTCGAATGTGACAGACATGGACTTTATGTTTGCTGAATGCGAATCTTTGACATCCATTGACATAAGCGGCTTTAACACCACGAAGGTGACAACCATGTTTGGCATGTTCCACAACTGCAAATCCTTGACTACCCTTGACGTGAGTAGCTTCAACACCTCGAATGTGACAAACATGTGGGAAATGTTCGCTGGCTGCAGTTCTTTGACCTCCCTTGATGTGAGTAACTTCAATACGTCGAATGTGACAGAGATGAATTTAATGTTTGGTAACTGCAGATCCTTGACCTCCCTTGACCTGAGTAACTTCAACACCGACAAAGTGACAAGCATGAATAGCATGTTCGTTGGCTGCAGTTCTTTGACCTCCCTTGACCTGAGTGGCTTCAATACCTCGAATGTGACAGGCATGGCAGCCATGTTCGGGTACTGCAGGTCATTGACTTCCCTTAACCTGAGCCGCTTCAATACCTCGAATGTAACAAACATGAATGACATGTTTGGGTACTGCACATCCTTGGATACCCTCGACCTGAGCCACTTCAACACTGCAAAAGTGACAGAAATGATGACAATGTTCAGGGAATGTACATCATTGACTTTCCTTGATGTAAGTGGATTTAACACCTCTAATGTGACTGATATGTCAGCGATTTTTGTTAATTGCCACTCTTTGACTGCCCTTGACGTGAGCAGTTTCAACACTTCGAACGTGACAAACATGGAAGGCCTGTTTCAGGACTGTCGATCATTGACGTCCCTTGACTTGAGCAGTTTCAACACTTCGAATGTGACAAATATGCGTTACATGTTCTGGGGCTGTAATGATCTGGAAACAATATATGCCAGCAAAGGCTGGACTACAGATTCAGTGACTTCTTCCTACGCAATGTTTTATGGCTGCACCAGCCTTGTCGGTGAGCAAGGGACAGTATATGATGAAAGCCATGTGGATGCCGCTTATGCCCATATTGACGAAGGCCTAAGCAAGCCTGGCTACCTGAGCAGAAAGAGAGAGGCCTATGCAGTGCTTACGGCAGGAGAAATCTTGACGTTCTACTATGATGACGAGCGTTCCATCCGCCAGGGTTCAACTTATTTGATGAATACGGGAATAACCAATCCTCGTTGGTCTGATCAGGCGAAGAGTATTACCCAGGTGCTGTTAGACAGTACATTTGTCGATGCTCGTCCAACTTCCACTTACGGTTGGTTTTTCCAGATGGATAAGATTAAATCCATTACTGGAATCACCTATTTAAACACCGATTCGGTGACTGACATGAGAAGAATGTTCGCTGGTTGTAAATTGTTGAAATCCGTTGATTTGAGCAATTTCAACACCGAGAATGTGACCAATATGTGGGCCATGTTCTATGACTGTGACTCTTTGATTTCGCTCGACTTGAGTGGTTTTGACATGTCAAAAGTAACAAATATGGCGCGCATGTTCTCGGACTGCGATACTTTGACTTTTGTTAACCTGAATGGCTTCAGGACCGACAGCGTGAAAGACATGGCAGGCATGTTTGCTGGCTGCAGATCCTTGAAATCCCTTGACTTGAGTGGTTTCAACTCCACGAATGTGAAATACATGGGTTATATGTTCGATGGTTGCAAGTCATTGATATCCATTGACTTGGACGGCTTCAATACTTCTAGTGCGACAGAAATGGAGTACATGTTCCAGGACTGCGATGCTTTGGCATCCCTTAACCTGAGAGGCTTCAACACGAGTAGTGTGAATGACATGGGCGGCATGTTTGCCGGCTGCGATACTTTGGCAACACTTGACTTGAGCAGCTTCAATACCGAGAATGTGCGGATTATGGAAGCTATGTTCAATGGCTGCAAGCATCTGCAAACAATATACGCAGGCGATGACTGGAGTACAGAGGCCGTAACTGAATCCCGCAACATGTTTAATGGGTGCACCAAGCTTGTTGGTGGGCGAGGAACAGTTTATGATAAAAACCATGTGGATGCCTCCCGAGCCCATATCGATGAAGGTCCAACTAATCCTGGCTATCTCACAGGGAAAACAGATCCACTGCTGCAAGGTGACGTGAACGCCGATGGCGAGGTAAACATCGCCGATGTGAATTGTGTGATCAGCGTCATTCTGGGTGACCCCGACATCTATGAAGGCCGTGCTGACGTGAACGGTGATGGCGAGTTGAATATCGCCGACATCAACGCCGTCCTCGATCACATCTTATAGGCAACGGTGTTTCCTCCAGATGATCCAGCGCTTCTCATGGTTTATTGTTCCTGTATGTTCCTGGTCGGTGCAATAACCAGCGAGGCTTCACGTTATATATTATATAATAAAGGAATATCAAGTGCGCACTATGAACAAGAGAATGATTTCGCTCATGGCGGCCGCGCTGGCTTTGTTGTCGGCAAGCGGCCAAGTGACGTTTACCGGAGGACAGACAGCAGAACATCCTACCATTGAGATAACCCTGTCGAACAACCATACCAGCCTGAACAAGATCTATGTCGTGTATGATATTGAGGGGGTGAGTATGACCTTCAATTCGTCGACCGGTCAACCCGCGAAATGGGAAAACTATGACTATCATAACGGTGAACAAGTTACCGAGCCTGTTCCTGGTGTCCGCTGGAACGGAATGGCAACTACGCTGGATAAAATCATTCCCAACAAGGGTTACATCATTACCGAAGGCAATACCCCCTTTTATTGCTGGGTGGTGAACTATGCCGACTATTACTTTGAGTTGAATGATGTGTCTTTCAACGAGGAGGCTTCGTGCAATCTGCTCTCGTTAAAGATTGACGGCCAAGGGGATGCCATCCCTTATTATGAACTCAACGGTCGTCGTCAAGTGCTAGACCGCGAGATTAAATTGACTTACATGACGAAGGAGTGGAATGACAGCACCTGGGAGGAACAGGAGGTCGTTGAGAGTTTCCCGGCATTGGATCAAAGTCTTGAGATTACCCCACCACTGTGGGAAACCGAATTCATCCTTAGCGGAGACCGTTTCTTGAAAGAGTGGGGTCTTGAAAAGATGATCGACGAAATCCCTTACACGCCCTATGCCGTGGGCTGCGGTGCCACTGCCATTCAGGAGATCCGTGACAATTTCAACGAGAAAGGTCTGCCCAGCGGTTTGGGCGGCTCAGCACCGGTTCACATCGTGTTCACGGGCTATCCTACCGACGCTGCAGTCTATCGCGTGTGGGAAATGGCGACCGATCAGGACTTTGAGAACGTCATTATGCAATGGAACCAGAATGAGGTGGACTATACCTTCAATGAATTTGGCACCTATTACATGCGCTACATGGTGGCCAATGCCTCTGGCTCTTGTGAGGCTTACAGTGAAACTTTCACTATCGTTGTTAGCGAGAGCGAACTGGAGTGCCCCAATGTATTCTCTCCTGGCACAAAAGATGAAATCAACGACATTTGGAAGGTTTCCTACAAGTCGCTCGTGGAATTCCATTGCTGGATTTTTAACCGCTGGGGCACACTCATGTGCGAGTTTACTGACCCCGGTGATGGCTGGGACGGTACCTATAACGGAAAATTGGTTGACACAGGCGTATACTACTACGTGATAACTGCGCTGGGCAGCGATGGCAAGTCATATAAGCGCCGTGGTGACATCACGATCATACAATATAAGGGTGGTGCCAATGGCACATCAAATGGCATGGATGGTGGGGGATTTTGAGGATCATGATTATTCATCAGATAATATATCATAGCTAACGTGAAGAAAATCATTATATTGGCTGCTCTGTTGATGACAACGTCAACGGTGGCTCAGGCACAACTCAAGCGGGAATACAGCAAGACCAATACGGCATCGCCGGTGTTCAGCACAACGGCAAGTCCTGACATACCCTCAAGTGTGACCTTCGCTGGAGATAAGGTGAGTTTCGACCGCTTGGACATGGCCGAACGCCTTGATCGTGAATTGACGGGCATTATCTATGGCCAGACGACGACTGAATTGTGTTTCAAGCGTGCCAACCGGTACTTCCCTGCGTTAGCCAAGATATTGAAGGAGCTGGGTGTGCCCCTCGATTTTCTTTACCTTGCCGTGACCGAGAGCTCGATGGACTATAACGCCTATTCCAGTGCCAAGGCGGCGGGAATGTGGCAACTGCTGGCGGGAACAGGCCGTGACTACGGTCTGGAAGTCGGTGACGAGGTGGACGAGCGATATGACCCCGAGAAGGCCACCGTCGCAGCCTGCAAGTACCTGAAAGCTGCTTACAAGAAATATGGGCACTGGCCCACTGTCGCTGCCAGCTATAACGCTGGCATGCAGAAGTTGACCAGTGAGTTATCGAAGCAAAAGGTAGATAATTCCTTTGACCTGTATCTGGTTCAGGAAACCTCCCGCTACGTCTTCCGCATCATTGCTTACAAGCTGGTGATGGAGGACCCCAAACGCTACGGTTACCGTTTCTCCCGCAAGCACTTGTACCAGCCTGTGTCCTACACGACGGTAGATGTCAAGGCTGCGGTGCCCAGCTGGATTGACTGGGCTAAGGGAAAGGGGCTTACTTACGCCCAGTTGCGTGAGGCCAATCCCTGGATACGGTCCACCAAGTTGACCAATGCCCAGGGCAAAACCTACAAGGTGAGGATACCCATTAAGAGTGACCTCTACCGCAGCAAGCGCACCTTTACGGTCTATAACAAAGACTGGGTGATCGATTGAACAAGAAAAGGACATAACCAGCTAATGGCTAAATAGCTAACGGCATCATATAATGAAACTTAACGGGCAGGATATAGATAGTGTTGAGGTGTTGGGCGCAAGGGTGCACAACCTCAAGAACATAGATGTGGAGATTCCTCATTACAGCCTCACGGTAGTCACCGGATTGAGCGGCAGCGGCAAGTCGTCGCTGGCCTTCGACACGGTGTTTGCCGAGGGGCAGCGCCGCTATCTGGAGACCTTCTCTTCCTATGCCCGTAACATGATGGGGATACTTGAACGCCCCAACGTGGACAAGATATCCGGCCTGTGTCCCGTCATCTCGATAGGGCAGAAGACCGTGAACCGCAATCCGCGCAGCACTGTCGGCACGACCACCGAGGTCTATGACTACCTGCGCCTGTTGTTTGCCCGTGCCGCCGATGCCTATTCCTATCTCTCGGGCGAGCGCATGGTCAAATACACCATCGACAAAATCCTGGCCTTGATTCTTGAACGCTATCAGGGCCGCAAAATCTATATCTTGGCCCCGCTGGTCAAGAACCGCAAGGGCCACTACAAGGACCTGTTCGAGAATCTGCGTAAGAAAGGGTACATCAACGTGCGTGTGGACGGAACCCTGCGCGAAATCACCTTTGGCATGAAGTTGGACCGCTATGTCAACCACAGCGTGGAACTGGTTGTGGACCGCCTCAAGGTTGCCGACAAGGATACCAAGCGCCTGGCCGACACCGTTGACCTGGCCTTCAAGCAGGGCAACGGCCAACTGATGATTCTCGATGCCGAGACCGATGAAGTGGGCTACTACAGCCGTTCGCTCATGGACCCCGCAACGGGACTTTCCTATATGGAGCCAGCACCGCACAACTTCTCGTTCAACTCTCCGCTAGGTGCATGTCCGCGATGCAAGGGCTTGGGCTACGTCAACATCATTGACCGTGACAAGATCATGCCCGACATGACCTTGAGCATCCGTAATGGAGGCATCTTGCCGTTGGGTAAATACAAGAATGTTCAGATCTTTTGGCAAATCTCTGCCATCTGTGAAAAATATGGCAGCACACTCGACACACCCCTCAACGAGTTGCCTGAGGAAGCGCTCAGCGATATCCTCAACGGCACCAACGAGCGGCTGAGCCTGCGCACCGAGACCCTGAGCACCAGCAACTATTTCCTCTCCTTCGATGGCTTGATCAAGTATATCGAAATGCAGCAGGACGATACGGCCACTAGTGCCGCTCAGAAGTGGGCAGGGCAGTTCTTTTCACGCAGTGTATGCCCTGAGTGCGGTGGCGCCCGACTGAACCGTGAAGCGTTGCATTTCAGGCTCCATGACAAGAACATTGCCCAGTTGGCGGCAATGGACATCAGCGAGTTGCGTGACTGGATTGAAGACCTGCACAATCACGTGACGCCCACCCAGTGGGAAATTGCCCGCGAAATCGTCAAGGAAATCAGCTCAAGGCTGAATTTCCTGATTGAGGTGGGCTTGGACTATATGTCACTTAACCGCAATTCGGCTTCCCTGTCGGGTGGCGAGAGCCAGCGCATCAGGCTAGCGACGCAAATCGGGTCGCGCCTGGTCAATGTGCTTTATATCCTTGACGAGCCGTCTATCGGACTTCACCAGCGTGACAACCAGCGCTTGATCAACTCATTAAAGACTTTGCGCGACGATGGCAACACCATCCTGGTGGTGGAGCATGACAAGGAGATGATGCTGCAGGCCGACTACCTCATCGACATCGGTCCCCTCGCGGGACGCAAAGGCGGTAACGTCGTGTTTACGGGCACTCCTGAGGAATTGCTGACTCAGCATACCCTCACTGCCGACTATCTGAATGGAACTCGCTCCATCGAGGTGCCCCCAAAGCGCCGCGAGGGCAGCGGCAAGCATTTATGCCTCAAGGGTTGCCGTGGCAACAATCTCAAGGGTGTGGAAGTGGAATTCCCCTTGGGCACCTTCATCTGTGTGACGGGTGTAAGCGGCAGCGGCAAGTCCACGTTGATTAATGCTACACTGCAGCCCATCCTGAGTCAGAGGCTCTACCGCTCTCACACCGCGCCATTGCCTTATGACTCGGTCGAGGGGTTGGAATTCGTTGATAAGGTCGTGACGGTGGACCAGGCTCCGCTGGGGCGCACCCCGCGTTCCAATGCTGCCACCTATACGGGTGTGTTCACCGATATCCGAAACCTGTTTGTCAATCTGCCCGAATCCAAGATCAGGGCCTATAAGCCGGGACGCTTCTCGTTCAACACGGGTGGGGGACGGTGTGAGTCCTGTGGCGGTAACGGTTACAAGGCCGTGGAGATGAATTTCCTGCCCGATGTGCTCGTGCCTTGCCAGGAGTGTGGCGGCAAACGCTATAACCGCGAGACGCTGGAGGTGAAGTTCAAGGGCAAGTCGATTGCCGACGTGCTCGACATGACCATCAACCAGGCTGTGGAATTTTTTGATGCTGTGCCCTCGATTCTCAGGAAAATCAAAGTTCTGCAGGATGTGGGTTTGGGCTACATCAAGTTGGGGCAACCTTCAAGCACCCTCTCGGGTGGAGAGTGCCAACGTGTGAAACTCGCATGCGAACTTGCCAAGAAGGACACCGGCAAGACGGTCTATATCCTGGACGAGCCCACCACGGGTCTTCACTTCGAGGACGTGAAAGTGTTGCTCGGTGTGCTCAACCGACTCGTCGAAAAAGGGAACACGGTGATCGTTATCGAGCACAATATGGATGTGATCAAGTGCGCCGATTTTGTCATCGATATGGGTCCCGAGGGAGGGCGGGGCGGAGGTCAAGTGGTCGCTACCGGCACCCCCGAACAAGTTGCCGAATCCAAAAAATCGGTCACCGCCAGCTTCCTCAAAACGGAACTCAAAGGCTAAAAATCTCCTAAAAAATTCATGACAGATTCCTAAAAACCTGACACGTTTTTCAAGAAAATCTCACGGCACCTCCATCACGGTGGGTGCCGTTTTCATGTCATTTCCGTGCCATTTTTCTGGACCATTTTCACGTCATTTTTAGAAATTGCACCGTTTTGACATCAGAAAATTTCAATTTTGGCCTCAAAAAAATGGGGTGAGGCGAGGGTCACCTGATCAAAAAATAGGTAAAAACAGCATGAAAAAACCACCCTGGGGATGACATGATTTTTGACTCTAATCGCTTGTAGGGTGGGAGGGAAAGGCAATATAAGAGCAATAGAAAAGTCTGAGGGTAAGAACTCAAAAAATGGTCAAAATGTAGTATTTTGGCCGATTTTTGCCCCAAAAAGTCGAAAAACACAAAAATCACCGTTTTTTGTCGAATTTTGAGTTTTTAGAAGGATGAAAACTGATATCAAATTGGATGGTAAAAACAACGTATGATACCGTCTAATAAATACTTTTTGTCAATAATTGACAAATTTAAAATCCTCTAGAATCGCTTAAAATCGTCTATTTTGCATTAGGGTAGGGTGTCGTGGAAAATATCGCAAGGAAATCGAGTTGAGCATCCAGAAAACCAAAAATGGTATTTTGCCAACCGACAATTCAGCATTAAAAACACCCTCATGTTTGCGTTCCCAAACGATGGGGTGGGGACGAAAATCGCCAGTTTTTGGCCCTGGGACGGTGTTTGCATTTGTGCTGATCGCTTAAAAAATGAGAATTTACGCCTGCAAAGCGCCAAAATACCTCAAATTTTTGTATTAACATTTATTATACTATGCTACAATTAACTGAAAACTAGGTAATTATAGCAAATTCTTATAGTACTGCTTTATATATTAGAGGGTTGCGCGATGGCTGCGTTTTTTGGTGCTAAATCTAGTTATATTAAATCACTGAAAACAAGTTTAATACACGATATTATATTGAGTATTACTTTAAATAATTTTATTTACTTTTGAAATTGGGCAAAAATTGTCATTTTTTGGAAAAAGTAATTGCAAATTTTAAAATTTTCGTTTTTAAATTTGGCTAATTCAAAAAATCGTTTTAAATTTGCAATCCCAAAATTAAGAAAACCAAATAGGTCGATTTTTGATTTTGGGACGATTTTGAGGGGTATCCTCAGTCGTTGTTTCGTATCAGATAATTATTTGATCGGATTTTTTCAATTCTCGCGCACTTGAGCGTAGACTAAAAATTGTTCTTTAATGGATATTGTATCGAGATTAAAAAAGTTTCTGGAACATGCTGGGATCTCCAATTCCCAGTTTGCAGATACTTGTGTGATACCACGTCCTACACTCTCGCAGTTGCTCAATGGTCGCAACAAGAAAGTGAGTGACGAGGTCATCGCAAAAATTCATCGTGCATATCCAACGCTCAACATCATGTGGCTGCTCTTTGGCGATGGCGAGATGATCATGTCCTCAGGAGACAACAAAGATGAAGGTGACAATTTGTCAGCCACCGCAACTGGTGGAGATGACCTCATGGATGACCTGGGACAACGTGCCATCTCGTTTGATGATGACGATGCCTCGTCGGGTTATCGTCCCGCCGCCAAATCGACCCAGCGCCTGGCTACCCCCTCGACGGTCAATGAGGCCATCAAAAGTATCATGCGCAGCAGCACAGCGGGACGTATGCCCCGGGGGGCAGCCTCGCCCGACGCACGTCGTGTGGTCAACATCATGGTCTTTTACAGTGATGGCCGTTTCGAGGAGTTTGGCCCCACCCAATAATTAATGATTACAATTAATGTAATAATGTTGATATTTCGCTCATTTGGTCTTGCCGGCACCGTACACACTTATATTCAACGACTTTTGCCGCACATTAATAATAAAACAAACCAATACCAGAAAATACAAACCATTGCTATCGAGAAGGTGCCGGCAAGCCTGTGAGTGAAGAAATGAAGAAGACATTGAACAAGCTATGATAACTAAGCACATAACGAACAAACCATTACCACAAACTATGAAAATCGGCTCTGAGGTCTCTACCCCAGAGCCGATCATTTTTCTTCTTGTCTGCCTTGCCGTGTGCGGTTCCGTGTGGCCCCTTTCAGGGCCCGATTTCCCTTTTTTCCACTCCCCAGGCTAAACAGACCTCCGGCCTGTGCACCCTGGGGTTAAGGATAGTCAAGGCCCCTGGCCTTGTGCAGGCCTTCAGCCTGCAAAACTTTCCTCGCTAATGGTTTCGTCTGCGGGTCGTACGTGGCCGCAGGCAATGGTTGGGCTTATTTGTCGCGAGAAGGCTTTGTGTGGGCTTTATTTGCCCTTGATCACGTTACCCAGCACGTCGCGCAGGATTTGGCGTCCTGCGGCGCTTGTGGCGTTCTTGACGGCACGTCCTGCAGCGTCCTTGACGCTTGTGTTCTTGCTCTTCTTGCCCGTGATAGCGTCAGATACGGTTTTGCCCAGGATGGTTGCTAACGTGCCTGTGACGGCCGTTACAACGGCTTTCCATACCTTGGACATGATGGTCTTCTCCCCTTTCTTGGCTTTCTCCTCTTTGGCGGCCTGTTTCTCGGCCTCCAGGGCAGCGGCGGCCTCTTCGGCAGCCTTGGCCTCGGCCTCGGCTTCGCGGGCGAATACCTCAAACACGCTTTCCCTTTCCTGAACCTCCTTGTACTTGCGGGTGATGTCGCTGTTGGCGTTCATGATGTCGAGGCGTTGCCCCTCGGTGATGGCACCAATCTGGCTCAACGGGAAGAGCACCTTAGCGCGCTCCACAACGCTCGGGGCACCTTTCTCGTCGAGGAAGGATACCAGCGCCTCACCGGTTTCCAGCTGCAGAATGGCGTCTTCAGTCTTGAATTCGGGGTTGGCACGGAAGGTCTCGGCAGCCACCTTGACGGCCTTCTGGTCACGCGGCGTGTAGGCCCTGAGGGCATGTTGCACACGGTTACCTAGCTGTCCCAGAATGATGTCGGGGATATCTGTGGGCAGCTGTGAAATAAAGAAGATGCCCACGCCCTTACTGCGGATCAGGCGGATCACCTGTTCGATCTTGTCGGTGAGCGCTTTGCTCGTGTCTTCAAACAACATGTGAGCCTCGTCAAAGAAGAAGACCAGCTTGGGCTTCTCCAGGTCTCCCACCTCGGGCAATGTGCTGTACAACTCGCTGATGAGCCACAGCAGGAAGGTGGAATACAGTTTGGGCTGCATCATCAGTTTGTCGGCTGCCAGGACGCTCAGCACACCCTTGCCGTCGCGTGTGGCCAGCAGGTCCTGAATGTCAAACGACGGGATGCCGAAAAACTTGTCGGCACCCTGGTTCTCAAGGTGCAGCAGGGCACGCTGGATGGCGCCGATGCTGGCAGGAGCCACGTTGCCATATTGGGTGGTATATTCCTTGGCGTGCTTGGAAAGCCAATCCAGGGCGCTGCGCAGGTCCTTGACGTCGTCGAGCAACACGCCCTTCTCGTCGAGGATGCGGTACAGGATGTTGAGCACGCCCGTCTGGGTGTCGTTCAGCCCCAGGATGCGTCCCATCAGGTCAGGACCCATCTCGCCGATGGTGGCACGCATGGGAATTCCCTGTTCGCCAAAGACGTCATAGAATCTCACGGGGCAGCCCTCAAAGGTGAGGTTCTCCTGGTCGATGCCAAATTCCGGCAATCTCTTCTCGATAAAGCTGGACAGCTTGCCTGGCTGGCTGACGCCCGACAGGTCGCCCTTCATGTCGGCCATGAAGCAGGGCACACCCGCTTTGCAGAAACTCTCGGCAATCACTTGCAGTGTCACCGTCTTACCTGTGCCCGTTGCGCCGGCAATCATGCCGTGCCTGTTGGCCATGTTGCCCAAAATGCTGATGGGTCCGTTGGGACCGTGGGCGATGTAAAATCCGTTTTCTTGAGTGTACATGATTGTCTATGTTATATTGTTGATTGATGTTTTTTACTGGTCACAAAGTTAGGCTTTTTCCTCCATTAATCCAAATCAAGATAGCAAATACCTTTTTCTTTCATTTCATTTTTGTCGGCGCATGGCCAGATATGACCGTTTTCTATAGTTGTGCATGTTGATGGTGTAGTTTTTCTTTTTTTTTCTTGGTGCGTATTGAAAAATGGTTATATATTTGCAGCGCTAACATAAATATGAGAAAATGATGACTATGATTTCTGCATTCTGGTGGTGGCGTTGCTCAAGATTGAAAAAGTCGTGAGTCGCTTGACCGTGTGGAATCATTAAGATTGCAATAAAGAATTAAAGGTCTGTCGTACTTGCGACAGGCCTTTTAAATTATTTATATTAATACATTAATTAAGATGAAACAGAAAAAGTTTATTCTCCAAGAGAACGAGTTGCCCACAGCATGGTATAACATTCAGGCCGATATGCCCACCAAGCCCATGCCTCCTATCCATCCTGACACCAAACAACCGCTGGGTGCTGACGACCTGGCTCACATTTTCCCGCGTGAGTGCTGCGTCCAGGAACTCGATACAGAACACGACTTTATCCCTATCCCCGAAGAGGTACTAGAGAAATACAAATTTTATCGTTCAACGCCGCTTGTGCGTGCCAATGCCCTGGAGGAAGCGCTCCAGACGCCCGCTCACATTTACTTCAAGAACGAATCGGTCAATCCGCTGGGTTCCCACAAGATCAATTCAGCGTTGGCCCAATGCTTTTATGCCAAGCAGGAAGGTACCACCAATGTCACCACCGAGACTGGTGCCGGGCAGTGGGGTGCCGCTTTGGCCTATGCCGCCACGGTGTTCGGCCTTGAGGCTGCTGTCTATCAGGTGAAAATCTCGATGCAACAGAAACCCTATCGTTCTTCCATCATGCGTACCTTTGGTGCCGCTGTGACGGGTTCGCCGTCGATGTCCACCCGTGCTGGTAAGGACATTATCACGCGTGACCCCCATCACCCTGGCTCGCTGGGCACCGCTATCTCTGAGGCTGTGGAACTGGCCACGACGACCCCTAACTGCAAGTACACCTTGGGTTCGGTGCTCAACCATGTGGCCCTGCATCAGACGATTATCGGCTTGGAGGCCGAAAAGCAGATGGCGATGGCTGGCGAGTATCCTGACGTGGTGATTGCCTGCTTTGGTGGCGGATCAAACTTTGGCGGCATCGCTTTCCCCTTCATGCGCCATAACCTGAAGGACGGCAAGAATACCAAATTCATTGCTGCAGAACCCGAGAGTTGCCCGAAGCTCACCAGGGGAGAGTTCCGCTATGACTTCGGTGATGAGGCGGGCTATACTCCCCTGCTGCCCATGTTCACGTTAGGCCATTCGTTCAAGCCTGCCAACATCCATGCTGGAGGCCTGCGCTATCACGGAGCCGGAGTGATTATTTCCCAATTGATCAAGGACGGGTTGATGCAAGGCGTTGACATCCCCCAGCTCGAATCCTTTGAGGCTGGAATGCTGTTTGCGCGCTCCGAGGGCATCATTCCCGCACCGGAATCGAGCCATGCCATCGCGGCGACCATCCGTGAGGCCCAGAAGTGCAAGGAGACGGGTGAAGAAAAGGTCATCCTGTTCAATCTCTCGGGACATGGCCTGATTGACATGAGCGCCTATGACCAGTATCTGAATGGGGACTTGATCAACTACAGGGTTTCAGACCAAGACATCAAGCAGACGCTTAAGAGCGTGCCTGAGTGAAAAGGTCATCATAGTCTGAGAAAAGAAGCACCATGGAGGGCGGGAGTTATTTTTCCGCCCTTCATGGTGCTCTTGTGGGTGGGAAATTGTACCTTTGCGGCAGAAACAGATAAAACGTAACGACGTGAGCAATAAGAAAGTTTTTGTATCGGGCTGCTATGATCTGCTGCATTCGGGCCATGTGGAGTTTTTCAAGCAGGCATCGCAGTATGGCGACCTGTATGTGGGCATCGGCAGCGACAAGACGGTCGAGGCCTTGAAAGGCCACAAGACGCTCTACAGCGAGCGTGAGCGCCTTTTCATGGTGCGGGCCATCCGTTATGTCAAGGAGGCCTACATCAATGTGGGAGACGGGTTTCTGGACTTCCTGCCCACACTTGACCTGGTTCATCCTGATTGCCTCGTGGTGAATGAGGATGGCGACCGTGAAGACAAGCGGCAGCTGTGCCGTGAGCGCGGCATGGAGTATATTGTGCTCAAGCGGGAGCCTGCCCGGGGGTTGAAATCCCGCTCCAGCACCGAACTCAAGTCAACTTGCCAGTTGCCCACCCGCCTCGACCTGGCTGGCACCTGGATTGACCAGCCCTATGTGTCACGGCTTTCTCCGGGATGGGCGTTGACCATCTCGCTGGAACCCACGTTTGAGGTGCGTGAGCGTTGTGGCTTATCTACGAGCACCCGCAACGTCATCAAGGGCTTTTGGCCCTATCAGTTACCTGATATGGACCCCGAAAAGTTGGCCCGTCTAGTCTTTTGCTTGGAGAACGCTCCCGAGCGCAGCGACGGCATTGTGAGCGGGGCTCAGGATGCCATCGGCATCTGCGTGCCAGGCCTTGCAAGGCATTATTACAATGGGGGGTTCTGGCCCGTGAAGATTGAATACACCTGCGACGATACCATCTTGCAATGGCTGGAGGATCACCTGTGCATGATTCCCATGTTCCCGCGCCGTCCCGATTGCAGCGTGGTCGAGGGCAAGGACATCACTACCGCTAAGGTTCAGGCCCTTGCCGCTGCTGCCGACCGTTGCTGGGACGCTATCCAGCACAGGGACCTGGAGGCCTTTGCATCGGCCTACAAGGCCTCGTTCGAGGCTCAGGTGGCGATGTTTCCCGCCATGATTCAGCCGGGCGTACAGGACTATATCGACCGCTATAGCGCCCTGGATGGTGTGCTGGCGTGGAAGATGCCCGGTGCCGGTGGAGGCGGCTATCTGGCCCTCGTTTGCCGTGACCGAGCCTGCTTCCCCGATGGCGCCATTACCCTCACCATCCGCCGCGGCATGTAATTCCGTTTAAATCCATTTCATCCGTTATATCCGTTATATATGAAGCGCTACTGCCAAACCCTCGAATTGCGGGACGACCGCGAAATGATAGAAAAATATGTGGAGGCCCACGCCCACGTGTGGCCCGAAATCCAAGCGGGCATCCGCAGCGTGGGCATCCTCGACATGCAGATCTATATCCACGGCAACCGCCTGTTCATGATCTGTGACACGACCGATGACTTTGACTGGGAGAAAGACAATGCCCGCCTGGCGACACTACCCCGCCAAGCCGAGTGGGAAGCCTATGTCGCCCGCTTCCAGGGCTGTGACCCCAATGCCCCCTCGACGGCCAAGTGGCAACTGATGGAACGTATATTCAAGCTTCAATAAGGCTTGAAGCTTGAAGTTTAGAGTTTACAGATTAGAGATTAGTGAGGAATGAGAGAGACTGATAATCACAACAAATCGCGACTGCTGGTGACGCGTGAGGGGGTGAGCTATGTGCTGCCCTTTATCATCGTGACTTGCTGTTTTGCCCTGTGGGGCTTTGCCAATGACATCACCAATCCCATGGTGAAGGCCTTTTCCAAGATTTTCCGCATGAGCGTGACCGACGGCACGCTGGTGCAGGTGGCTTTTTATGGCGGCTACTTCTGCATGGCCTTGCCTGCGGCGATGTTCATCCGTCGCCACTCGTTCAAGAGCGGCATTGTGATGGGTTTGTCGCTGTATGCCCTGGGTGTGCTCCTGTTCATACCTGCCAAGGCGGTGGGCAGTTTTGCCCCGTTCCTGATTGCCTATTTCATCCTCACCTGCGGCCTGTCGTTCCTGGAAACGACCGCCAACCCTTACATCCTGCTCATGGGCGACCGTGAGACCGCCACGCGCCGTCTCAACTTTGCCCAGTCGTTCAACCCCATCGGTTCGCTGGCGGGCATGTTTGTGGCGATGCATTTCATCCAGGCAAGGCTCTCCCCGCTCGACACCGCCCAGCGTGCTGTGCTCGACGATGCCCAGTTCGAGGCCTTGAAGCAGAGCGACCTGAGCGTGCTTGTTCAGCCTTATGCCCTGTTGAGTGTGGTCATCATCGCCCTGCTGGTCGTCCTGCTGCTGGTGCGCATCCCCAGGGTGCAGCAGGCCCACCGTGAGCGTCACGCGCCCTTCTGGCCCACCGTCAAGCGCCTGTTTGCCAATAAGCCCTACCGCAACGGTGTGGTGGCGCAATTCTTCTATGTGGGCGCACAAATCACCTGCTGGACGTTCATCATCCAGTATGGCACGCGCGTCTTCATGGCCGAGGGGATGAGCGAGCAGGCCGCCGAGGTGCTGTCGCAGCGCTATAACATCGTGGCGATGGTGCTGTTCTGCCTAATGCGCTTTGTGAACATCTGGCTGATGAAGTATGTCAAGCCGGGTCGTTTGATGGCCTTCTTTGCCGCCGTGGCGTTGTTGCTGCTGTGCGGAGTCATCTTCGTTGGCGGTCGTGTGGGCATGTGCTGCCTGGTGGCAGTGTCGCCCTGCATGAGCCTGATGTTCCCCACCATCTACGGCATTGCTTTGGGCGGTGTGCATGATGATGCCGAGTTGGGTTCGGCGGGCTTGATTATGGCCATCCTGGGCGGTAGCCTGTTGCCTGCCCTGCAGGCGATGATCATCGACAGCGATATGGCTTTCATGCCAGCCGTCAACGCCTCGTTTGTGGTGCCCATGCTCTGCTTTGTGGTCGTGATGACCTACGGTCTGCGCTACTCCCGAGCCTGAGCCATGATACCAAAAAACGCTTTTGGCTTTAGGTTGGGGTTGTCTTAGTTTCTATATTTTCCACGTTTTCCACCTGTGCGTGCTTAACAGTTAATAAAACGCGGATTACGCTGATTTTCACGAATTTAATTAAATGATTATCAGCGTTAATCCGCACAATCCGTGTTTATTCCATAGATTTGTCCGCACGTACGCGGATGCCTCTCTAACCTCTAACCTTTAACCTTTAACCTTTAAACTGTTTGCAACGCAAGCATAATTAAAACTTTTTTATTACCTTTGTGGGTGTGATATATCGAAATTATTAACCATTAAACCTGAAAGAATATGAAAAAGACATTACTTACCCTTTTAATTGTGCTGATGGCATCACTGGCCGCCCACGCCGACGTGACCATCAATGCCACCAACTTTCCTGATGCGAACTTCCGCTCCTTCTTGCTCAATGAGTATCCCAGTGGCACCATCACCACGGCGCAGCTCAACGCCCGCGACTCGCTGTACCTGTATAACAAGGGCATCTCTAACTTGAAGGGTGTGGAGTATTTCACCCAGTTGACCTACCTGATGTGCTACTCCAACAATCTGACCTCGGTTGATGTGAGCCACAACACCAAGTTGATTTACCTCAACTTGGGTCATAATCAGCTGACCTATATCAGTGTGTCGGCTAATACTGCCCTGCAGGAGCTGTACCTCCAGTACAACTTGTTTTCCTCAATTAATGTGAGCAATCACAGTGCCCTGAGAACGTTTTGGGTGAATAATAACCCTAACTTGAAGGGCCTGTATTGCTGGCGCAATAACTTGACTAACTTTGTTGTGTCAGGCTGTACCTCGTTGACTGAACTCAAGTGCTACAACAATGACAACCTTACTAAAATCGGAGGCCTGGCCGACTGCACCGAGTTGACCTATCTAGACTGTGAGGACTGCTCCATCAGCGACCTGAGCGCCGTCAGTAACCTGTCCAAACTGGAGACCCTGCTGGCGCGCAACAACCGGCTGAGCGGCACATTTGACGTGTCGAACTATAGTTACCTGAAGAAGTTGCGCGTGTCGGGCAACACACAGTTAACCGAGCTCGATTGCTATAGTTGTGACTTGAACTCGCTTGACGTGTCGGGCTGCACGGGGTTAACCAAACTCAAATGCTACTACAATGCTGATCTTGCGGCGATTGCGGGTTTGGCCAATTGCACCGCGTTGACCTATCTCGATTGCGAGGACTGTGCCATTACCGAGTTGCCCGGTGTAGCAAACATGAGCAACCTGCAGACGCTGTGGTGTCGCAACAACCAGTTGACGTATCTCTCCGTCAGCTATTTGAGCAAGTTGAGGAATCTCAGGGTTTCGGGCAACACACAGTTAATCGAGCTCGAGAGCCGTTATTGCAACTTGTACAACCTTGATGTGACAAACTGTACCGCATTGACTTATTTGAATTGCAGCGACAATGGCTCACTCACCTCAATCAACGGTCTTTCCACTTGTACAGCGCTGACCTATCTCTCGGTCGAGTATTGTGCGTTGACCTCTCTTGACGCGACCTTCTGTCCCGGCCTGAAGTTTTTGTATTGTTACCACAACAACTTATCTGAGCTTAACGTGACGGGCCTGACGCAATTGGGACTGCTGAACTGTAAGGAGAACGAACAGCTTACTGAGATCCCCGGTTTGTATGACTGTACAAAGATATACTATCTCGAATGCTCCGATTGTTCTCTCACCACATTGGATCTGAGATATAAGGACGATTTGCAGGAAGTGTGGTGCCGCAACAATCATCTCACGATTCTCACGGTAAACGGTAAACCCAAGTTGACGACACTGGTCGTCGGTGGCAATGAATTACTGGCTAATCTGCAGTGCTATGATTGTGCCTTGACCAACTTGGAAGTTTTTGGTTGCACTGCGCTCTCTTATCTAGACTGCAATAATAATCAATTGACCGAATTGGACGTCACAACGTGCCCTGCACTCAGGTTTCTCAATTTTAATGGCAACCAGCTGACCGAACTGGACATCAGCAACAATTCTGAACTCGAGGCCCTCTGGTGCAATGACAACCAGTTGACAAGCCTGGACATGAGTCGTTGCTCTAGCTTATTCTTTTCTCTTGACTGCCGCAACAACAATATCTCAGGCACCATGGATCTATCCAGGTATAGCAAACTATACCAAGTGATCTGCAGTGATAATCAGATTTCGCAGTTGATTCTCGGTGAGCACGATGAGCTTATAGACTTGTGGTGCAGTAATAATCAGTTGACGAGCTTGGACATCAGTGGCTGCAGTGCTCTCGAGGCATTAAGTGCCAGTTATAACCAGTTGACTAGCCTGGATGCCAGCGGGCTTAGCAATCTTATAGATATGTATGTTCAATACAATCAACTCACCAGCCTGAAAGTGGACAACTGCCGCAATCTGGTTACAATAGTCAATTTCGGTAATTGTATCAAAGCCAGCCAGATGGGTCAGTTTGTCAATGGGCTCCCCACACGCAGCGACAATCAACATGGAGAACTTTATGTCGACGTCGATGGCGATTCCTCAGGAGAGATAGTCGAGGGGAATGTCATCACTGTCAGCCAGGTCAACCAGGCTGTTGCCAAGAATTGGAATGTCTATAAATGGAATTGGGATAATGAAGCGTGGGAACCCTATGCCGGCAGCGATGGCTTGCCTGGCGACGTGAACGATGACGGCAATGTGACCATTGCCGACGTGACCGTCCTGATCGATTACCTGTTGAAGGGTGGTGCCAGTGCTATCAATGATGCTAATGCCGACGTGAATGGTGACGGCAATGTGACCATCGCCGATGTGACTGCCCTGACCGACATGTTGCTCCAGGGCACGGTAGGCATGATGAAGAGTGCCCCTGTGCCCCATTCAGCCTCAGCATCTAGACCCGTCATCCCACAGAATGCTCGCTTGGCTCGCAGTTTAGGCTCGCTGCGCTCGCAGATTAGTGATTAGTGATTAGGCTCGCGTTGCTCGCAGTTTAGAGTTTAGAGTTTAGAGTTTAGAGAAGCATCCGCATTCTGTTTTTCGGCAGGAATGCGGATGCTTTTTGCGAGCCCCTTGCGAGCAAAACCTAAAAAAACTTAGCGGCTTAGCGGCTTAGCGTGAGATTTCCACGTTTTCCAAATCCGAAAAATCCGATTTGTCCGTTTTGTTCGCGCATATACGCATACTGTCAAACTACAAATTTCGCGAACCTTTAGCGAAGCCAATTATACTGATTTGGCATCCGCATTGAAGCTCGCTGCGCGAGCAGATTAGAGATTAGTGATTAGTGAAGCATCCGCATTCTGTTTTCGACACATGAATGCGGATGCTTCTCTAAACTCTAAACTCTAAACTGCGAGCAACGCGAGCCTTAACTCTAAACTGCGAGCAACGCGAGCCTTACCAAGTGCCCGAGAGCAGGTAGTCGATCAGGACCGTCACGTCGCCGATGCTGACGGTGCCATCCTGGTTGCAGTCGGCACCAGGATTATTGATGGTGCCGCCGCCCAACAGTTGGTCGATAAGTACCGTCACGTCGCTGATAGTCACGCTGCCGTCGCCGTTCACGTCGCCCCGCATTGCAGCACTGCCCAGGCGGACATTGTCGATGGCAAAGAAGTCGCCCACGGGGTTGACGCTGTTATCCTTGGCGTAACTCCAGGTCAGCGTGTGGGTGCCGGCAGGCACTTGGGTCGTATAGGTTATCCAATCGGCATTCTGTAAAGCTCCCCAAGTAAACTCCTCACTGCCATCGATGGAGAAGGCACACTTGTCCCAGTAGGTCTGGCTACCTTCACCCCACGCCTTGTAGTCGAACGACAGGGGTGTGGCCTTGTCAACTGTGACGGTCGCCGTCACTGCCGATGAACTGGAAGCAACGCCCGCGTTGCCCGATTGGGCATAGATGCGGCCATCCTCTTCCATCACCTGCCAGGGATAAGTGCCATCGGTAGTGAAGTGGAGGTTACCTCCCTCTACATTCAGAGCGGAGTTGAGTGACGGCGTTAACCGCAGATCTCTGATCTCAAAATAGTCATACGAGGAGTTGACGCTGCTATCCTTGGTATAACTCCACTCCAGGGTGTGGGTGCCAGGCTCCAGGTCAATGCTGAATGAGTTCTCCCAAAGATAGTTTACTTCATAGAGATATCCATAGCAGAACTGCTGAACACCATCGATGCTGAACACGCATTTGTCATAGGGCGTATTTACACCCTCGCCCATTGCCCTAAAATCGAAGGATAGCGTGGAAGTAGCAGTCACATTGACGGTTGCCTTCAACACCGAATTGCTGTTATGAATCGTCCAGTTGCCGGAGCGTAATGAAATACCCACTTCATCGACCACCGTCCAGAGATAGTCGCCATAGGAGTCTAACGTGAATTTGTCAGTATCAATGCCAGCTTTCTCGGCCAGATAGTCGCCAATGGTCTTGACCGTGGTAAACCGGCTCCAGTTCTCGGCGGCCTTATAGGCATTGACACGACCGGCGGGAACCACAAGCGTAGCATCATTATACTCATTTACACTGAACGTGTGACTCTCGACGCTGGGTGGTGTGGTAGCGCGACAGATGATGGCATTACACCAAATGGAGAGGGCATAATCGCCGATGCTGGTCACCCCACTGCCTATCGTCACCTCTTCCAATTCCATGCAGCCGTCAAACGCCCTTT
>JAEEGL011803780.1_pt1 | contig 32302 bp, 11 predicted proteins | sample 9134231 | NCBI WGS metagenome assembly JAEEGL01 (sample SAMN16246548, study PRJNA631951) | gut metagenome | biome: gut microbiome; feature: rumen; material: fiber-attached | host: Bos | place: Iran: Karaj | collected 2018-10 | reverse complement strand
CCAACCTAAGTTCACCTGTACCTTCGTTACGTCTTCATAGAAGTACTGGCATACATCCTTGGCAGCCTTGCCGACCGCATGCAGGGCACGCAGCAGGGGAGCCTTGTAGTCGAGTGCCTCACCTGTATAGGCGATGAATATGGTGGGAATACACAGTGTGTCGTCAATGATGAACACAGGCGATGTGGGATCCCAGGCAGAGTAGCCGCGAGCCTCGAAAGTGTTACGGATGCCACCATTTGGAAAACTGCTGGCATCAGGTTCCTGCTGGACGAGCAGCTTTCCGGAAAACTTCTCTATCATGCCGCCCTTGCCGTCGTGTTCCACGAAGGCATCATGTTTCTCTGCAGTTCCTTCAGTCAATGGCTGGAACCAGTGCGTATAGTGTGTCACACCCATCTCCTGCGCCCATTGTTTCATACCGGCTGCTACAGCATCGGCTATCGAGCGGTCCAGACGGGCGCCATTGTCCATTACACTAATCATTTTGTCGTAGATGTCCTTCGACAGGTATTTGTACATCTTCTTGCGGTCGAACACGTACTTGCCGAAAAACTCTGACGGGCGTTCCTGAGGCACCTTGACCTCAACGGCCTTCTTCTTGAATGCCTCTTCTACTACCTGAAATCTTAAGTTATTTGCCATTACCTTTTCAGTCTATTGCTGTTTTCGGCTGCAAAGGTACGAATAAGTGAGCAAAAAGCAAAATGTTTTTTGCTTTTTCGAACGTGAGTGCCTTCTTCGTTTACGAAAAAGGTAGTGCAAACCGAGCGAAATACCAAAGGAAAACGTGTTTTTTCTTGCCTATCCCCCGTTAATCATTTCTAATAGTTCTTTGCTGGTCAGTTTGTGACTCTCATTGGTTCCGCTCAGCATGGCATCTGCAAGATTACGTTTGGTCTGATGCAGTCGCAGAATCTTATCTTCAATGGTGTGCTGCGAAATCAGGTGGTAGACGGTGACGTTCTGCCGTTGGCCGATACGGTAGGCTCGGTCAGTAGCCTGCTGTTCGATAGCGGGATTCCACCACGGGTCGAGGTGAATGACGTAGTTGGCACCTGTCAGGTTCAGTCCCAGTCCGCCAGCTTTCAGACTGATGAGGAACACAGGGCACTGTCCGCGCTGGAACTGTTGTACTAACTGATCGCGCTGTTTGACTGGTACGGAACCGTCGAGGTAGAGGTAGGGCTGATGCTGGCGGTCGAGCATGTCGCGTACCATAGCAAGGAACGAGGTGAACTGGCTGAATACCAACACGGCATTACTACCGCCAACAATCTCTTGCATCAGGTCGCTAAGTACGTTGAGTTTCGAGCATTCGCCTGTCCAGTTCTTTTCCACCAGTTGTGCCGAACACGAAGCCTGACGTAGGCGGGTAATCTCTGCCAGTGTGTTGACGCTGACTCCCGAGGATGACTGTTCGTCTTCCAACAACTTTTTGGCCCGTCGGCGGATAACTTCATAGACGGCCATCTCGTCTTCGGTCAGTTCTACGGGTATATTGATTTCTGTCTTGTCGGGCAGTTCCTCTATAACTTCCTGCTTGGTGCGTCGCAACATGAAGGGACTGACGATGCGTTTCAGTTGCCGAGAGCGTTCCTTGTTGTCCTGTAATTCAATAGGAACGATATACTTGTCATGGAACTGGTCATGGCTGCCCAACAATCCGGGATTGGCAAACTGGAAGAGATTCCACAGCTCGCCCAAATGGTTCTGGACAGGTGTACCCGTCAGGATGATACGGTGTGCAGCCTGTAGTTTCATGACCGATGCTGATGTCTTGGTCTGGCGGTTCTTGATGACATGAGCCTCGTCAAGGCAGACGGTATTCCACTTCTTGGCACAGAGCAGCTCATCCTCGGTGACGAACAATCCGTATGTCGTCAGAACGACATCGCCTGCTTTAGCCTGCTCGACCAACGTTTTGCGGTCTGCGGTAGCGTTCAGCACCTCAACATGCAGTGACGGCGCAAAACGTTCCAACTCACGGCGCCAGTTCAGTACCACTGAGGCAGGCGCTGCCACCAATGCAGGCCCCTGTTCAGCGGTATTCAGCATGAAGGCTATGGTCTGCACGGTTTTGCCCAGTCCCATATCGTCAGCCAGACAGACACCGGCTCCCCAACCCGTCATGCGGGTCATCCACTGGTAGCCGTCCACCTGATAGTCGCGCAGGTCGGCTTTCAACTGCTTGGGCGTTTCGGGCTGCAGAGCCATACTCTTCTTGATTTTCTTTTGCAGTTGCTCTATCTTCTTGTCGTGCTTGATGGTAAGTTCACCGTCCAATGCGCTACCTAACAAGGAGGCGTGGAATTCGGATATTTGCAGGTGTCCGCGGTTACTGACCGTCAGGCTTTCCAATCGGGCCAGTTGCTTACGCAGTCGGTCACTGAGTGCCAGGAAGTCAGAGTCGTTCAGTCGGATGAAACCTGTCAGCGGACTTTCGGCCACCAACTGTAGCAGTTGGCCGGCAGTGAGCACCGTCTCGTCGTCGATGGGAATGTCGCCCTCTACCTCGAACCATCCGCTTTTTGAATGCAGCGATATGTTCCAGTCGCCGGGCTGTGCTATCTTCAGGTTCAGCTTACCGCCCTCAGGCCACTCCATGAAGAAGTGGTCGGGTTGCTGGCGTACGAAGTCCATCAGCTGTAACAGTCCTTCGGCATTCAGACTGACGGGTGTCCGTCCTACGAACAGTTCGTCTGCTTCAATCTCGGAAAGGTTGTTGTCGTCGATAAACGTACGCAGCAGCTCCATGTTGGCCCGCTCTCCCTTGATATTGCGAGTCACCTGATAGCGTATGCCGTCCTCCTCAGCCACGCAGGGATTGATGCCCTGTCCGGGGGCAAGCAGTGTCTTGCCTTCGGTCAATGGCCGCGCCATGCACCAGACATGATAGCAACCAGTGTTTCCGTTTTCCGGCATGGCTTGCAGACAGAGCAGTGGCGACCCTTCGCGGTGCTCCAATGTTGTACCGCCCTCCACCAAATCGCTGTGTACCTCGATGACGTTGCTCACTTTTGGCAGGAAGTCGCGTAACTGCTCTTCAGCCTCTAAGGGGAAGCCGCCAATATGTAACAGTTTCTGATAGTAAGTGCGCTGGCGGTCGGTCATCGTGATGACAGTATAGTGCGTCTCGCTGTCCCGGCGGTAGACGGTAGGCTCGCTCAGTTTGGCATTGCCGATGTTCGACTTGACCCTGAATTCCGTCTTGGTACGCTCAATGATGAGGTAGGGCTTCTCTTCGTTGATGGTAACTTGCATGTACGGAGCGCGCCAGCCGGTATAGACGCGGTCGCTGCCGACAAGCAATGGCAGTATCTTCTCCAAGTGTAGGCTATAGTCCCACCGCCCTGCCGTATTGGCTATCTGGTGGTCGATGTCGTCCATGAAGTCGGTGCCGTCCTTGAAACGTTCTATCGACATACGCTTGCCGGCTCCCCATGCTCCTGACCGCAAACGGTTCTGCTCGCGAGGCTCCACATCGCTGCCGCCATTGATGATGTAGCTTACCCGTACCTGCCGCTCTTCCTTTTCCTGCTTGTCGCCCTTGTCTTGAGGGGTCAGTTCCTCAAGCAATAGTTCCCAAGGCTGTTTATAGCGGATGCGTGATAACAACGGTTCGCCACCGAAAGCATCTGCCAGCTGCTGTTTCTCTTCCTCGTCTAACGGTAGCCAGGGCGACAGTTCATGACGCAGAATAAGTATGGAAGGGACAGGTGGCAGGTCTTTAGGCCATTCCACATCTATATGCAGGAACTTCGCAACTAATATCGTCAGGTATTTGCCGAGCACACTTTTGTTGCCAATGGATTCTCCGGAGAGATAGGCGTTGAGTGTCCGCTGTGATGGAAGCGTTCCTGTCGACAGGTAGTTAGCGAGCCAGGCCACTGGCTTATGCTCACTGTCCTGCATGAAGATGTCCTTTTTGATGAGTGCCGCCAGCTTCCTGCCCTCGTCGGCCTTGTTGAAGTAGTAGGCCATCACCAGCAGGTAGTTGTTCAGCACGCGATAGAAAAAGCCTTTCTGTGACGGCGTGCGGCTTTTGTTGTTATCCCGGATGGCCACCGTCAATCGGGCAAACGCTTCCGTATAGTTGCCCGCATACAGGGCTTGTGCGCCGCTTAGGATATTGGCGAACAAATCTTTTTTACCAACCACATCCTCGTCATAGCGTCCCTGGTTGAAGCAGTCATACAGAGCTAAGGTAGCTTTCACGTTTCTGGCCTGTGCCGGCATCATGAGACTGTAATATCGGCTGGCTATCTGACCGATGATGTTCAGCGGGTCGGCAATGTCGTTTTCCGTCTGATAGAAGACGACATCGTTCACAAAGTGCCTGATGTCTTGCAACTTGGTCATCAGTGGCAGGAAACGCGTGTCAGAGGCCAAGGGGACTAATACCTCTGCTTCGTGTAGTCCTGTCCAATTGATCTTTTCTTCTACTGGTTTGTTTTCAATGCACTTTTGCAGTCTCGACAGCAGTTCCGTTGCCTTGGGAGCCTGATATTGCAAGTAGAACTTGTCGAAATGTTCGCGCCATTGAGGCATTTTCTCAAGCATGTAGAGCATTAACGGCGCTACGTGGTAAGCATGCAACTGATATTCGTTGCGGTAACTGAAATATTCATTATGATAATAACCGCGCAGACCGTTGATCAGTTTCTTTACTTCGTCGACTGTCAGCTCCTCTCCGTGCCGATATACAGTTTGTGTATTCTCGTCGGTCTTCTTTCCGGTATAGGCCAGGAAACAGAGGAACTTCAGCTGCCCCGCATTCAGATGCTGATATGGTTTGTATAATGACTCCACTGTCTTTCTTGAGAAAATGCCTTATGAACGAACTGTTTTTTGTTTACTCCGGGTGGTTACAATTGTGTTAAAATCTTTTTCATAAGCATTGCTATATATAATATAATAGGTATATATGTATCCGTCTTAGTCGATGAACCGCTTGGTCAGGTCGCCGTAGGCCTCGATGCGCCTGTCGCGGAGGAACGGCCACCAGCGGCGCACCTGTTCCGACCGCTTCATGTCGATTTCGACCACCTTTTCAGCCTCACGGTCCTCCGGAGCCTCGTAGAGCAGCTCGCCCTGCGGACCGGCGACGAACGAGGTGCCCCAGAAGGGGATTCCCCCTCCGTCCCCCATGGGGGACACGATAGATTCTGCCGACAGAGCTGTTGAAGCCCCCCCGGAGGCAGTATGGGGGGTTACCCTGTTCACCGTAATGACCGGCAGGCCGTTGGCGACGGCATGGCCGCGCTGAACCGTCTGCCACGCCATGCGCTGGCGCTGCTGTTCCTCGGGCGTGTCGTTCGGGTCGTAGCCGATGGCGGTGGGGTAGATGAGCAGTTCGGCACCGGCCAGCGCCATGAGCCGTGCGGCCTCGGGGTACCACTGGTCCCAGCATACCAGCACGCCCAGTCGGCCCACGGAGGTCTGGATGGGCTGGAATCCCAGGTCGCCGGGCGTGAAGTAGAACTTCTCGTAGTAGCCCGGGTCGTCGGGGATGTGCATCTTACGGTACCGGCCCGCTATGGTCCCGTCGCGCTCTATCACCACCGCCGTGTTGTGGTAGAGCCCGGCGGCGCGGCGCTCGAACAGCGAGGTGACGATGACCACCTGCAGCTCGCGGGCCAACTGTCCGAAGAATTCCGTCGACGGGCCGGGGATGGGCTCGGCCTGGTCGAAGACGCTCACGTCCTCCGTCTGGCAGAAGTAGAGGCCGTTGTGCAGTTCCTGCAATACGATGAGTTCGGCACCCTGGTCTGCCAGCGTGCGTATTTTCCCTGCCAGCCGCTGGCGGTTGTCCTCGCGGTCGGCTGTGTTGTGCTGTTGAATGATACCTGTTTTCATATTGCCTGCAAAGGTACGAATAAGTGAGCAAAGTGCAAAATATTTTTTGCACTTTCGAACGAGAGTACTTTCTCGCGAAGCGAAAAGGTAGTGCAAACCGAACGAATAACCAAATAAATTTGAGTTTTTCTGAGGTGCAGCCTATTTTCGACCGAAGGTCAAAGGTACGAATAAGTGAGCAAAGTGCAAAAAGAATTTTGGAGTTTTTCTTTTTTCCCGTAAAACGTTTGGCGGTTTCGCATATTTGTCGTATCTTTGTAAGCGAAATTACGAGAACGGGGCGGCGCCTCGGCAATTCAAACGCATTTGATTGCATTCGGCTTGCACCGTCCTCGCAGGCATAAATCACAAATATAATCTTTAATATTAAATCTTTAAAACTAAAATGCTTATGAAGAAAAAACTGTATGTGCAGCCCGACGCCCGCGTGGTGGCGCTGCAAGTGACTCACCGACTGCTGGAAGACAGTCCATTTCAATTAAGTACTGAAGGCCGCGGTTACCAGAATACTGGAGATGAACTAAACTGGGGAGAAGATTAAAGGAGGACACGACTATGAAGAATTTAAGCATGATGACTTTCAAGAGTTTAGGTATGGCCGTGCTGTTAATGGCCGGCATGACACTGACCGCCTGTTCGAGCGACGACAACGAGGCTCCGTCGCAGCCCGAGGCTCCGAAGGCGCAGACCTTCACGCTGACCGTCGAGGCCCAGAAGGGCGGCACGACGCGTACGCTGACTCCCAACAATGACAACACTCTGACTGCCACATGGTCGGAGGGCGACGAGGTCAAAGTATATAAGGGGACTGAAGTCGTGGGTACGCTGACGGCCCAGACTACAGGAGAGACCACTACGCTGAGCGGCACGCTGACGGGAACCTTCGCAGCGAATGACGTGCTGACACTCGAGTTTTTGAGTCCTGGTTACGACCAGCAGGACGGCACGCTGACCGGCACGAACAGAAGCATCGACAAGGTGTGCGACTACGCCACCGCCGAGGTCACCGTGACGAGTGTCAGCGGCAACACTGTCACCGTAGATGACTATGCCACCTTCGAGAGCCAGCAGGCCATTGCGAAGATTACACTGACTGCCGGCAACTACACGCTCAACGCCAGCGAGGTGAGCGTCACTGTTGACTGCCCTGCCGCATTAAAATCACAATACGATTTATTGAATACAATGCTTCCGCAGACCTACCCGCTGTCAAACATCCCCGATGCTACTTACGATAAGAACGGCGCTGGCATTCTCTATCTCGCCATTCCCGACAAGGTCACGGATTTATTTACTGATCAGACTAGTGCTGTTGCTGTAAAGAATAATCTCACTATTGACATTACCGCTACCGTCAACGGTAAAATCTACTCGTTGACCAAACAAGGCTTCCCGTTCGAGAACGGCAAATTCTACCGCATCAATGCGAAGCTGACGCAGAAGGCCCTCAGCAACGCAACGTCTGCCGACTTGGGCAGAATCGTCGGTCAAAACGGCAAACTCTATGCCACAGGGGCGGGTGCAACGGGCGACAACACCACCCCTGTCGGCGTGATAGCCCACGTGGGCAACGACGGCTGTTCGGAGGCAGTCATGCATAATGGTGGTCACGGCCTCGTGCTCGCCCTGAAGAATGCAGTACTCGACGACAGCTATACAATTAATTGGTATGATGGCGCACACACAAATGATAAATCACCCTCGTCTATGGACTATATGGCCAGTGAAAGCGACCTGTTCCGCTCAACGCATGTAAGCGGATACACTGCCACGCATCAACTATTGGCTAATAGCCTGTTATATTCGGCTGCCAAGGCTGCCAGAAATCACACACCCGTGGCTCCCGAAGGTACCACTGGCTGGTTCCTGCCCAGTGCCCAACAGTGGGTGAAGCTGATAATGAGCCTCGGCGGGCTGAGCCAAACCGAGATCAAATGGGGGGATACAGGTTTTGACAGCAACCATAAATGTATCACGGCATGGAATGGAGCCCTTGCCAATGCAGGCAATGGCAATTACACAGCCTTTCAAACTACCGGCAATCCACATTATTGGTCCAGTTCGGAGTTCTGGACATCTGACAACAATGATCATTACAAGGCAGTCGCTCTGTCTGTCAGTGGGTCTGAACCTTGCTATTTCAATTGCTTCCAAAAGGTTACCCACAAGTTCGTCGTCCGCCCCGTCTTCGCTTTCTAAACTCTCATAATCCGCCGAGGGGGCTTCCGGGAATCCCGAAAACGTGAACGGACCCCCTCGGCGGGCTTTCGGGAGTCCCGAAAACGAGAATGGACCCCCTCGGCGGGCTTTCGGGAGTCCCGAAAACGAGAATGGACCCCCTCGGCGGGCTTTCGGGAGTCCCGAAAACGAGAATAGCCCCCCTCGGCGGGTTTTCGGGAGTCCCGGAAGAATCGGAATAGATGTTTTTTAATTTATAACAACTGAAAATAGAAAGACTATGCAACCTAATGCTTTACAATTTAACAGTATCGACATCACGCGTCTTGACAACGCCACGCTGCTGAGCTACATGCACCAGGTGTACGACCACGGTCAGGCCGACGCTACGATGCAGGCCCGGATGGGGCAGTGGTGGACGGACTTCGGCGCCGCCTACCTGCTGTTCGACCAGGTCATCAACCCGTCGCGCAAGAGCCTTGAGACCGAGGACCTGAAGAATCAGGACTCGGTGCGCGACTCGTCGTTAGGCGCTTACCACGAGGCACTGCTCGGACTGCAGCGCAACCCTAACGACCAGAAGCGGCAGGCCGCGCGCCAGCTGCTGCTGAACTACGACGCCTTCAGCCCCAAGGCATCGCAGGAGTACATGAAGGAGACGGAGCTGATAGACCAGATGACGAAGGAGATAGACGACACGCCGGCGCTGACGGCGGCAGTGACGCTGCTGGGCCTGGGCGACTATCTGGACGACCTGAAGGCGAAGAACCAGGCCTTCGCCGCGCTGATGTCGAGCCGCACAGCCTCGACGCAGGGTCAGGTGAAGGGTGCCGTGGCCGCCGCGCGTGCCGACCTGGAGGCGAAGTACCAGCTGTTCCGCCGGCTGCTGAACGTCGCTGCGGTGTACGAGGGCGACACCGACTACCGCCCCTTCCTGCTGGCCGTGAACGCCGAGGTGGAGCACTACCGCCAGATACTGGCCCGCAAGGGCGGAGGCGGGGGAACGTCAAGCGACCAACCCTCCCCCGACCCCTCCGAGGAGGGGGGTGGAAGCTCCACCGACCCCGACCAAGGGGGCGATAATGGCGGCGGGACTACGCCTGACCCTGACCAAGGGGGCGGCTCCGGCGGCTCCGGCTCCGGCGGCGACGATAACGGGGGGGACGACGGCGGTCTGTCGGAAGGATGAAAAACGTTGGACGTTGAACGTTGAACGTTAAAAAAGGTGGGTGCTCCGCATGGGGGCACCCACCTTTCTTGTCAATGGACTGAAGCGGGGTTACCTGACTATCAGTTTGCGGCCCTTCACGACATGGATCTTCTTGCCCTTGGTGTCGCCATCGATTCTGTAGATGCGACGGCCCTGCATGTCGTAGTGCGGCGTGTCGGGGTCGTTGATGTCGCGCAGGACGGCATTGATCAGCGTCTCCTCGCTCCAGATGATGGCCACCTCTGTGGGTTGTCCGCTGAGCGTGTACAGGCAGTAGGCCTTGCCCTTTGGCACTACCTCGCCACGTACTGCCAGATAGAACTTGGGCTCGGCATCGGTACCCTCGTGCAGCTGGTAGACATTGTCGTCGGTGACAACGTATGGTGCCGTCGGTGTACCTATCAGCATGTTGCCCGCGATGGCCTGGGCGCGATTGGCGGCAGTCGTTGTCTCAGCCATGTCGATGCGCTGGCCTGCTACTCCCTTGAGGATGACGCCCTCGCCGGCAGCAATATGGCCATCGGCGACCTGTTCGACGACGAAGCTCCGGTTGTCGTACGTGCGCAGCCACCAAGCCTTGGCGGTCCCGGTGTTGAGCGTGACGGCAACAGGCGACGAGAAGGTGCAGGCGCCCTCCTTGGGCAGCACGACGGTAGCCCCTCGGAGCAGCGAGAAGTTCTTGGTCTGCTGAACCTCGTCGAACCACATGTCGATGCTTGGACTCCACATGTAGCCGTCGGCCTGACAGCGCAGCTCGTAGGTGAGGCTCTTGTCCTCGACCTTCAGCTGGTAGTAGCCATAGCTGTCGGTAGTGGTGGAGTATGTGACGTCCTTCTCGCTGTTGTGCAGCAAGATGACGGCACCGCCAATGGGCACGTCGTCAGCATCGCGTGTGACACGTCCGCTGAGCAAGCCCGTGGGCAGCTCGGTGAACAGGGCCTCGATGGTGGCTGGGGCGTTGACGGTCCACGTAAGAGGTGAGAGGTTAGAGTTGAGAGGTGAGACTGGTTTGCCGTCAATGGTCCAGCCGTCGAACTGCCAGCCGGGCTGTGGCGTGGCGGTGAGGGTGAGATTGGTGCCGTAGGCATAGCGGCCCGTTCCTCCACCCGTGACGGTGCCGCCCTTCTCGTTGTAGCTGACGGTGACGTCGTAGTACTTAGGCGTGAAGACGGCAGTGAGCTCGGCATTGCCCTGCGGTGTGTAGGTGTAGGCGGCAGAGTCGCTCAGCGCCCTGTCGTTCTCGACCCAGCGCAGGAAGTCGTAGCCCTCGGCAGCGGTAGCCTGCAGCCTGACAGCCTGTCCGAAATCGAACTGTCCGGAAGCGGGCGATACGGTACCGCCCTCGGCAGGCTGTGCCTTGACGGCCAGCGTAATCTTGCCACCAGTGAACTGAATCCATGTGGCCTGCTTGCCTACAGCGCCACGGAATCCCTCGGCATCGGTGATGCCAGCCGTCTGGACTGTCAGGACGTAGTATCCGTCGGCACTTGTGACAGCCCCGAGGTTCAGCAGGAAGTCGGTATCAGTCTGCTTGGCGATGCCTATCTTCGAGGCGTCGAGCTGCTTGCCCTGGCATTGCAGCGTAACGTCCTCGGTGGTGAAGGTGGCAGCGTCGATGGCCTTGTTGAAGCGCACGGTGAGCTGCGTGACGGGTGCTGAGGCTACGGTGCCCTCCTTCGGAACACCTACATACTCGCTCACAGCCAGCTCGACATCGGGCTTGGGTGCGAAGGTGAGGATGAGCGTCTCGCCATTGACAGGCATGTTGGCCACGAAGTGCAGGCGGTTCTCGCGCACCGGGTCGCGTCCGTCGCGCAGGGTGCGGTTGGTCTGCCACAGGTTGTCGACATTCAGTTCCTGACCGTCGCTCTGACGCTTCACGCCGACCAGCGTCTGACGCCCGGCTGTCGGGTCGGGCAGGCTGCCATACGTCCAGCCAGCCTGTGTAGGCAGCAGCGTCAGGTGATACTCGGTATCGCTCTTCTTGTCGATGGAAGCACTGGCCACCACGTTGACGACATCCTGCGTGGCATCGGTGAAGTAGATGGCATCCGGCAGGTCGTCAGCATCGGGCACATCGTTGACGAGGAAGGCTCTGTTAGAGGTGAGAGGTGAGAGGTGAGAGGTAAGAGACGGCGTGAAGCCACGGATGAGCTCGTGGATGGTGACCTGGTCGAGCAGCGAGAGGTTTTCGTTGCCATAGCTGGTGACGTGGGTGGCCTCCACATCATACTTGACGAAGTGGCCAAGCAGCGTGGACTGCAGCCACCACTGGGCGTAGGCCTGCGTGTGGGCAGGGATGGTGCCGAACTCGGTGGGTATGGACTGTCCTAAAGCCAGCGCCTTGTCGCTGCCGTTCAGCTGTGACGAGACGAACTCGAAGTCGATGAGCAGTCCCTTCTGGTTGTCGACAATCTCGGGCTGGTTGGTGACCATGCGTACATTGGTGGCATCGCCGTTGCCCTTGTTGTTGATGATGAGTGCAAACTCGGCAGGCTCCATAGGCTCGACCTCCTCGGTCAGTCCGTCGTCGCCCAGGATGTCGCGCTGCATGAAGTATGTCAGGTCAAGTTCGGGCGATGGCTTCACCGTCAGCGTGACGGGATAGAGCTCGCGGGTCACCTCAAGGTCGGTGTACGGGTCAACATAGCTCAGCGTACCGCCAAACGAGTAGTCGACGGGTTCGTCAGGTGCAGCATACTTCGACGGTATGAACAGGATGGTGGCCGTACCCGTGCTGTCGGTACCCAACTGCCAGCCGGCATCCATGGGCAGTTCGCCCTTGAAGCCCACCAGCGACTCGGTGTGCATCTCGAACTCCTTGGCAGTGGCCACCTGCTTGGTCTTGCTGTTGGTGACGTTCAGCTTCAGCTTGATATCCTTCATGGCCTGATTCTTGTTGCCGTTATAGACGGTCAGCGTGCCACGGAAAGCCTGGCGCGTCATCGTCATGGTCTGATTGATCTGGAGCGAGATGGTGGCACAGACAGAGTTGCCTTTGTTCTCGGCATTCTCGTTGAACTTCTTCGTCTCGCTCAGCCACATTTCGTCGGTATCCTTATAGCCCATGTTGCGCGCTGCCTCCTCAGCCTTCACTATCAAGTCTATCAAGTCGGAAAGACGCTCCTTGTGGATGCGGTTCTCTGCCTCCGTGCCATTCTGGTCGTAGGCGGTAGAGTTGTTCAGACGCTCAACGAACCTCGCCAACTGGGCGTCAGTAATGCCCTGTGGCTTGACGTCGCGGAGTGCATCGACGGTGATGGTGCCCTCCTGTCTGAAGGCAGCATTCAGCAGCGTATATAGCTCTTCGTCAGCCGTATTCTCAACCCATGCGGTATCGCCGAATATCTCGATCTGCATGGCATTGAATGCCCAAGACTCCTGGGCAGGAATCTCGGCAGCCAGTCGATAGGTGGTCAGCCAGCCAGGCTCGGTGGCCGGTGCTGCACGCCGCGCTGCAAAAGCCGGTCCCCGCCAGCTGAGCGGTACGAACGACTTCCACCACGGATTGTCGCCACACGACTCGGTGAGTGCTATCAGACAGTTGGTGACGTTAAGGGCCGTACCGATGCCCTGACAGGTGATGGTAGCAGCACCGCTGATGCCCATCGAGCCCAGCATGGCTGCGAGCGAGGCGTCACGGCAGAACTCTGCAAGGCACCCTAAGGCAGAAATAGTGTTGGTGGCATAGAATCGCCAGGTAATATTCTCTGGGTGCTTGTAGGTGGTATCGGTCACTGCGGAATAGCCGCTATACATACAGCCTAACTTCGGGATGAACGACAGTGCGCAGTCGCGCCACTTCCTCAGGTACTCGTTGGTGCAGGGGTCGCAGTCCTTGTCGACGGTGACGCCACCGCTGTTCGACGAGGCATTGTAGCCACCGCCTCCGCCACCGCCCGGTGAGCCAAGGCCGTTGCCGTAGACCGTATACCAACCGCCTCCATTATCCTTCGGACAAGGCAGGTCGACCTTGATGGTGTGCGGGTACCATCCGTACTTGCCTTCAGGACCGCACTCGTAGGTCCAGTCGGTGATAGAGGTAATCCTGCACTCCTTCTGCTTGTCGGAACTCTTGGAAGTAGCGGGCTTGGAGCCTGAGCCACTACCGGTACTGGAGCCCGAATCGCCAGGAGTCGTGCCCGGATTGCCGGAGCCTTCAGGATTCTTGGTGACCTTGAAGGGAATCGTGATGCCCTCACCGGGATTCAACGTCACGTCGTCGTGCTTCTGCGGTATCTCCCAAGTGTAGTCGCCCCTTCTGGTAGGAAGACTGTAGATGACGTCGTAGACAGGAACCGTGCCCCTGTTGGTCAGCGTCACCTCGTAGGTCTGGCTCTCGCCATCGTCGAGTCCGCTGACATCCAAGTCGTCGGGCTCCTTGACCTCGACCACAGGTGCCGTACCGTTGGGATCGTAGTCCCAGCTCCACTCCGTCTCCGAGTCGGTCAGGTTGCCGACGGGGTGCGTATCCTTCTGATAGCCCATGCGCGTCACCTTCACGGGAATGGCGTAGGCCTGCTGCGGGGCCAGCGTGAAGTCGGTGCACTCCACGAGTGGCTCCCACTTGTATCCGCTCATTCTTTCAGGAACCGTGTACTTGGTATGGTTGGCAGTTATCAGACCCTTGTTGGTCAGGAACGCATGGTATATCTGACTCTCGCCGGCACCCAACTGCGCCACTTCGAGGTTGTCGGGCTCAATGACCTCGACCACCGGTGCAGGCACGCTCGTCTCGTACTGGACGGTTGTCGTGATGTTGTACTCGTCCTCGACCTCAGTCTCCTCCACGTCCCAGCTGACCGTGATGGTCTGGTAGCTCAGGCATACGACCTTGGTGGTCGTGGTGCCCGGGTCGACAAGGATGTTGTTCTTGTACGACTCGTGCTTGTCGGCAGTGACGTTGACCTGATAGTAGCCTTCGGGCAGTTCGATGCTGAAGAGTCCGTCGTCACCGCTCCTGCCCTGTGCGACGAGTGCCCCGGTGACCGGGTTCCTCAGCACTATCTCGGCACCGCTGACGTGGGGCTGTTCCTCCGTATAATAGGTGAACTCGTCGGTGACGTCAATGACCAGAGTACCCGTCTTGTCGGACACCGGTGTCACGTTGAAGTTGATATACGTGCCGTTACCGTTCTCGCAGTTGATGCCGATGCGGCCCGTGACGGGCACGTTGAGCTGCATGTCGCTGGTAGGCGTCAGTCGCAGCACGACGGTGGCCGTGTCGTTCTGGGCCAGTCCGGGCATCGTGCTGCCCGTCAGCGACTTCATCCATCCGGGCAGCGCGAGGCTGATGTTGCCCGTATGGCCCTTGCCGTTGTTGGCAACGGTGAAGCTGTAGTCGCGCCCGTTGTCCTTGTTCATCGTGGTGACCAGGTTCTGCGTCTCGACAACCAGGTTGCCCATCGCCGTGCGGGCGTAGTAGTAGATGGGGATTTCGAGGAAGGCACCCTCAGCCGAGGTGACGCGCACCTTGAACGGCAGCCAGTCCTTGCCCTGCGTGGGCGTCACGGCTGCTATCCGGTAGGTCATGTCGACCGTTGCCTTGCCACCGATGTCCGGCGTGATGCTGAACTGGGCGTTGCACCCTTCGGGGGCGTCCACCACCTCGGCGGTGACACCGCTCAGCGGCAGCGTCCCGGCATTCTCCAGCCGGACGACACCGTTCATGGGTTCACCTATCGTCACGTCGCAGGTGACATACTTGTTGTCAGCCCGCTTCAGTCCGTAGACGTCGAAGGCTGCCAGCTCCTCGGTCGTGGGGTCGTCCTTGAAACACGCTCCCACCGAGAAGTGGCCCGACTGCAGGGCGTATAGCTGCCACTCTAACGTGAAGCGTCCGTTGGCATCGGTGGTGACCTGCTTGACGTCGCGCGCCCCGTCGTTGACCATGTACACGTCTATCTGCGCATTGGCGGTGCGGTCGCCGCTGATCTGTCCCGTCACGGTCACCACGTCGCCCTGGCGGTACGTCTGCCTGTCAGTCTTCACCGTAGCGGTGAAAGGCGCGATGGCTGTCACCGTCACCTCCTCCGAGGTGTTGTTGGTGTACACTAACTCGTTGATGCCGCGCGACTCGTTGACGACGGCATAGAACACGCAGTCGCCCACCCGGTCGGGCAGCGTCACCATGCGTGTCAGCGTCTCACCGTCTCCCACGGCCATGTCGTCAGCGGTAAACAACGTGGCTATCGGGGACGGTGACCCCTTCATATAGATTGTCACGGGCGTCTGCCTTGCCAGCATGTAGGCACCCTCGTTGACGACGACGGCACTCAGCGTGACAGGACTGCCCACGACGGCCTTCCCGACGTTGGCTGTCAGACTCGCTATGCGGGCGTCGGGCAGCGTCTGGTCGGTCACCAACAGGTAGCACGTTCCCGATCCGTAGCCCTGGGCCGACACGGTGAAGACGACGGTGTGCGTGTCGCCGCTGACCGCGTTCTTCTGGGTCTGCACGGTGACGTCCGTGGAGGTCTGTCCCGCAGGTATCGTCACCTGGTGGTCGTACGTCAGCCCGGCATCGTAGTTGCTGGTCAGCGTCACCACCATCGGTTGCGTCACGTCGGCAACGGTGTTGCGCGTGACGGTCAGCCGGGCAGCGTCGCCCTCCTTCACCGTACTGTTCTGTGTGGTCAGGGCCAACGAGGCTCCGTCGTTGTCCAGCACCGTCAGCCGTGCCGTCACGCTGCCTGCCTGTTCGCCGCTGGCAGCACAGTTGCACGACGACACCCATACGCCCGCCGTCAGCGTGTATGTGCGGTCGCCCTCCTTCACCGTGTTGTCGGCAGGCCCTAAGTTGAAGTACACCGTCTCCACACCCTTGGCCATCTCCACCGACTTGTGGGCGTAGTACAGTCCGCCGTCTGCATCGTCGCTCAGACGGACGGTAATCTTCGTGTCTGTCCTGCCCGTACGCGTCAGCACGGCAGCCACGGCCGTAGGCCCCGCCGACTCGCTCACCACGTCGGGCGTCAGCGTCAGCGTCAGCACGGGCATGTCGTTGTCGTGCAGCACGACCAGCACCTCGCCCTTGTTGTAGTTCCGGGCCGAGGCCGTGAACAGGTACGACTGCTCCAGGTTGGGCACGCTGTTGTCCACCGCCGTCACGTCGGCCGTCACCGTCGTCTGTCCCGCCGGTATCGTCACCTGCGCCGGATAGGCGAACCGCTTCGGGTCCTCGCACGTCAGCGTCACCACCACGGGCTGTGCCGGCGCACGCCCGGCGGTGACGGTCAGCTGGAAGCTGTCGCCCTCAGTGACGTCTGTCTTCGATGCCGTCACCTTCAGGTCGGGCCATTCGTCGTCGACAATCGTCACACGCGACGTCACGGCATCGTAGCCGTCGCCACTCACCGTGATGGTCACTACCGAGTCGGCATCGAGTACGGCATTGTCCAGCACGTCGGCATGGAATATCACTCCCGACTGGTTGGCGGGGATGGCCACCGTCCCGGCCACCTGCAGCCGGCTGTCGCCCGAAGTGGTCACGTTGAACACACGGTGGTTCAGCCAGCGTCCCGAACGGCTCAGCTTGCACGCGATGCGCCCGCCGCCCCGCTCGTTGACCCTGACGGGCTGCACGTCTAACGTCAGGCGCTTGCCCACGCTGATGTTGGTGGCCGACTGTGCCACGTTGTTGTCGCGCACCGACGGGTGCTCACCCGTCTTGTCGGTAGGCACCACGGTCACCTGCACCTTGGCCGCACCGTCCACGCCCAACAGCGTAGGCAGCGTCACCTTGGCCTCGCGGCTGACCGAAGCCCCGGCCAGCAGCGTCCCCTCATGGCAGGTCGTCGCCACCACCTTCGTCACGCCGCTGCCCACAGCCACCAACGCTATCTGCTCGCTCCATCCGTCCCCGGTAGCCACCTGTCCCACGTTCTGTACCGTCCACCTCACCGTCAGCTCACCGTCGGGGTCCACCGCTTGCGGCTCGAAGCTGACGCCCGTCGGCAGCAGGTCGGGTCGCGGCACCTCCTCGATGGTGATGCTGCCGTCCTCCTGTCCCGTCGCCACGTTCCGCATCTGGCGGTCGGTCATGGTCACCGTGCCGTCCAACAGACAGACGGCATACGTCGCCCCATTCTCGGCCTCCACAGGCAGAGGCACGTCAATGGTCAGCAGCGTACCCTTGTTGTCCAACAACAGATCGTTCTTCTGGCTATACACGATGACGCGGTATTTCCGGTAGTAGCTGTTGCCGTTGGTGTGACCGTAGTCCGTGCCTTTTTCGCTGACAGCCACGCGGTGGTACGGTGCACGGTTCGGCGACAGTTTGACTGGCAACAGCCCTTCCTCGTCGGCCACCAGCCCGAAAGGCAGCGAGATGTCGAACTGTACACCCACGATGTCACTCTGATTCTCCATCACGATGGGCAGGCTGAGCGTCTTGCCGGCAGGATATTTCATCGACTCGACACGCAACACGTTTGTCTGTGCCAAACAGCCTATAGCCAACAGCCAAAGGCCTACTGCTAATAATTGGAATCTGATGTATCTCATAGTCACTTATTTTTTCTGTTTCTTACTTCTTGCTCCTTGCACCTTACTTCTTCACCTTATATTGTTTACCATTGATGTGGATGACATAGATACCCTCAGGCAACGTGTCCCAAGCACCCAGACGACGACCGCTGAGGTCGAAGACAGGAGCATCGTCAATTGATAATTGATAATTGGCAATTGATATTGATGTCGCAGTACCTTCGTTAGTGACATCCAGGTGGCGTGCTTCGCTGTCAGACAGGCGCACATCGGTGACGACAGCACCTGCGGGCAGTCCCGTCAGCAGCTGATGGACACCAGGCATCAGCGTATGGCCCTCAGCTGACCATACCACCAAGCGGATTCCGTCAGCCACCTCACGCATGGCTACAGAGAACTGGCTCTTCAGTGCCTCACTGACGCGAAGCTGTCCAATAGCAGCACCCGAAATGGTAAGCTGCAGGGCTGCAACGGCATCGGGATGGGTCAGCACGACATTGCTGCCATCGACTGACAGAATGTTTTGCTGGCTGGCAGGAGCCCTATTATAATAAAAAGGTGAGAGGTGAGAGGTGAGAGGAGAGTTATTTGCCTCCACATAGCCAAGGATATAGTCGACGCTGCCCACGATGTCGCTGACGTTGATATTCGCATCGTTATTGGCATCGGCAGCTGTGAAGTTGAACATCTGCCCGTCGGCCTTCCTGTCGTTCAGTGCATGATAGACCACACTTTGCAGGTCGGTGACATCTACCGTCTGGTCGGCATTCACGTCGCCATCCTTCCAGTCAAAGCGCAGCAACACCGTACGCCAGTGCCAGTCGAGGTCGCTGAAGACGACTGGCGTGTTCTTTGGGGCCCGGAAATAATTGTCGCTATTCTTACCCAAATTCAACTGCCCGTCGTAGGTGTTGAATTCCCAGTCGTAGCGCCACCAAGAATCGTAATAAGGACGGGCCAGCGATGTGGCGTTGTGTCCGTAGTCCTGATTGTCGTGACGATAGGTGAAAAGCGTGGTAGGCTGTAGTGTGAACGGCACGCCCACAGTCACATCCTGAACCAGCGCGTCGTTGATGTCATTGGTTGTTTCGTAAGTATGCCAGTCGACAAACTGCATCTCTATATGGATGTTGCCATAGCTGAGCTTATCCTTTGGCAAAGGCTGGGAAATATCGCTAATCTGGTTGTAAGCCACATTGAGTGATGTGAGCAATGGCATTTGTGACACTAAGGGATAGAGGTCGCCGGTAAAGCAGTTGCCCTCAAGATTCAGCTCGGTAATGGGAGAACCGTTGCGCACGACGTAGGTGCCCAGGTCACCACTGATATGGTTGTGGGCCAAGTCTACTTTCTGCAACTGCTTCAACTGGAACAGCGAGGCAGGCAACGAACCTGTGAGTCCCATTTCCTTAAGGTCAAGACTGGTGATGCCATAAATGTTACCACCGCCGCCCTCACGCTTGGCAATGTTAACGCCAGCCCACTTGCCATTGGGGTTATGATTATTGGTCAGATCCCACGTCTTGGTCCAGCCGGCACCATTCAGATTCTCATAAAGTTCCTGTAGTACAGCGAAATCCTGGTCGGCCAGTTCGTCACCTGAGAAGAAGCCTCGAATCTCCTTGAAATCCTTCCATACGTCAGTGGCTTTATAGGTCTCCACCTGGTCCTCGGGCACCTCGAGCACGCAGTTGGCACGGTAGTCGCGGGTATAATATTCACTGATGGCGGGAGGTGTGCCGGCATAGACGCGGAGAAGCTCCAGCGAGTCGCAGTAGTTGAAGTAGTTGAAGTCGGTGATATGTGTATAGTCCATGTTACGGCCTAAGTAGGCACTCTTCAACCGCTTGGAATTCTGGGCAAAGCCCCACTCCACAGTCTTCACACCATCGGGCACGCGGATAGAGCGTAGCTTGGTCGAACCGAAGGCGTAGGTCTCGATATATTCCAATGAGTCTGGCAGCTCGATGCTAGTCAGTCCGCTGCTTTCGAAACCACAGTATTCTATCCTGCGGACAGAGTCAGGCAATTCGATGGATTGCAGCGAGTCGGTACTCTGGAACATATAGCGCGTTATCGTTTTGATGTCAGCAGGTAGCTTGACTCGTTTCAACTGGCGGCAGTTGGCAAACAGCGCATTACCTATGTGTGTCATGCCATCGGGCAGAGTGACGCCTGTAATACCGCTGCCGTCAAAGGCGTTGTACTCTATATGGGTCAGCGCCGGCAGCGTCAGGTCTGCATGAATGCTCTTCGTGCCATAGAACGCATAGTATTCGATAGTGCTCAGTGCTGCTGGCAGACGGTCAAGCACCAGACTGTCACAACTGCTGAAGGCATAGTGCTCGATGGTAGTAATCTGATCGCTCAGTGTGACGGACTTCAGCGAGTGGCAGCTTTCGAAAGCCCAGCTCTGTACGATGCGGATGCCATCGTGGGTTATCACTGTCTTAACTTTCGGACAACCCCTTACAAAGGCACAGGGGATGTAGTCAATGCCTGTAGGCACGTTGATGCTCTCCAAATCCTTACAGTCACGGAACACGTCGTTCTCAATCTTCGTAATCTGGTTGGGCAGCACCACATTGGTCAGACCTGTATGGTAGAAGGCATAACGCTCTATGGTGGTCAGTGTTGGCTGGTTCAGGTTAACAATCTTCAGCTTCGGACTGTCGTAGAAGGCCTCATAGCCAATCTTAGTGGTACCTTCAGCCAGCGTGACACGCTCCAGCGACTGACTGTAATAAAGGACGCCGCTGGGCACCTCCTTGATATTAGAGGGGAATGTGAACTCGCGCAACGAATCGATGCGACAGAAAGCGTCTTGTCCAATGTTGGTAATGCTCTCAGGCAACTTCACTTCCCTCACCTTACGACAGTTGCGGAAGGCCTGATAACCGATGCTTTCCAACCCCTCGTTGAGCGTGATGGACGACACTAAGTAGTTGTTGTTGAAGACTTCACTGCCTATCTTCTTACATGTGGCAGGAATGACGATGGGCGATGTCTTGCAATAGTTTCCATAGAAGGCATAATTGTCAATGGTCTCTACCTGTCCAGGGATGTTAACGGTCTCCAAAGAGTCGCACTGGCTGAATGCCGAGACACCGATATAGGTAATGCCATCGGGCAGCGAGACTGTCTTCAGATTGTCACAGTCGTAGAAGGTTTCCGCCTCTATCCGCGTCACACCAGCCGGTACAGTCACCTGACGGATGCCAGTATAGCGGAAGGCACAGCTGCCAATCGCTGTCATACCAGTACTCAGACCAACGGTTGCCATCTGTCTGTTGTCACAGAAGGCATAGTCTCCAATAGACGTTATGCCTTGGGGCAGCTTAATACTCTTCAGCATCGGCATGTTACGGAACATGTGATGACCAACCACATCGTTCTCAGTCTTCGTGACATCCCAATAATCACTGTAGATAGTCGCATTACCATTCGAGGATACATTCCAGCGGTGATAGGAGTCGCCACCCTCTACGATACGTGCTGCCGAGAGGTCGAGATACTGCAAATTGGGCAGTGACCCATGGATGTAGTCAATGTCAGTACCGTTGATAGGACCAGTCACCGTCAGCTTAGTCAAGTTGTTCGGATCACCCTTGCTCTCTACCTGTGCCTGTAGCTGACTGCCTGCTGAGGTAGTGACAGCAAAATCCATAGGCTGTCCGATGGCTATCGCACGGCGATTCTTGGTAAAATCGTTAGTGCGGTACATATCCAACAGGTCAGGATGTACGTAGTACACAGCATTCTCTGGTAACCATATCTCGCGCACGAAAGGATAGTTGACACCGGGAAGCGTTACTTTTTGTAATTGGTTACAATTGTAGAACAAATACCAATCGTCAGGCAGTGAGGTCAGTGCCGAGCCGAAAGTAATCTCCGTCATGGCACGACAATAACCAAAAGCACTGTTTTCTACCGTCTGCACAGCATCGGGTAGGTTTAGTTTCTGCAAACAAAGACAATAATAGAAACACTCTTGTGGGATATTCTTGATGGGCGACCCCTCAGCAATGGTGAAGACATACATCGAGTCGCAGCTGCGGAAGGCAGCCTTCTCCAACGCAATAACACCCTTGGGCAATATGACATTGTCCAAGCGGTCATCCTCCGTGAAAGCGTATTCACCAATGACGAGGTCACTTACGTTGGCATCAATATTCAGGTTCTTCAAATAGTAGTTGTCACCAAAGGCACGGTTACCGATTCGCTTCACGCCCGGTCCGATATTCACCGTGTTGAGTATAGTTCCCGAACCTCCGCGATAGAAGTTGTCGGGTACGTTGGCAGCCAGGAAAGTGATGCTTTCTATCTTTTTGCAATAGCCCAGCAGGTCGGCACCATAGTATTCATTGCCGAACTCCACAACCGATGCCGGAATGGTGATAGACTGAAGGTCAGTGCAATCATAGAATACACGATACATCAGATGCCTCAACTGCGTAGCAGCTTCCAGATTAATGCTTTGTAGTTTGTAATCGTAGGCAAAGGCATAGCGGCCTATGCTGTCAAGTCGACTGCCTTTAGCAATGTTCACGGTGCGCAGCGAGTCACAGCCGTAAAAAGCACTCTCACCAAGAGAGACAACACCCTTAGGCAATGCGAGAGTACGCAGCTGGTCGCAGTCATTGAAGGCTTGCTTGCCTATGGCCAGACCATCAACACCATCAGCAATATTGATGTTGGTCAGCGCATCATTATCGTAGAATGCGCTTTCGCCTATGCTTTTCACACCTGCGCCCAAATTAATCGTTCTGAGTTCCTTACCATAACGATAGAAGTTGTTGGGCACGTTGGCAGCATTGAAAGTAATGGTCTCTAATGTATTACAATATTCCAGAATGTTAGAACCAAATGTCTCCACAGAAGCAGGAATCGTGATGGACTTCAGCTCGTAGCAGTATCGGAAACAATTGTTAGAAAGGGTATTCAACTGCGTGGCTGCCTCCAGATTAATGCTCTGCAACTTACCACAACTCTGGAAAGCGTATGGTCCTATTTCTTCAAGCTTGCTACCAGCAGGAATCGTCACCGTGCGCAACGAGTCGATACTATTGAAAGCACTCTGCTCCAATGACTCGACACTGGCAGGAAGAGTCAGCGAACGCAGGTAATCAGCGTCATTGAAACATCCATACTTGATGGTAGTCAGGCTCGTGGCCTCTGCCAGATTGATGGACGACAGCTTGTAACAGCCTTGGAACGTGTATCGGCCCAGTATTTGCAACTTACTGTTCAGCGTGACACTCTCCAACTTGGAGCAATAATAAAAAGCACTACTGCTCTCGCCGTCGGCGCCACCTGTAGCAATAATGTTCTGTCCGAACACGACACTGACAATATTGCTTCGGTTACTGAGCGAACCGCCAATGTAAAGCACGTTGTGACTGGTGCCGTTTGCATCTGTCACACGGTCGGCAATAACGATACGGCCTGCCTTGTCGGCATCAGCACTGTATCTGTAGACTCCCGTAAAGGTGGCAGGCCCGTCAGCATCAAACGAGTACCTAAGCTCGTTACCATTGCTGTCGGCAACCCTCACCTCATCGGCCAAGGCCGAAAGCGGCAAAGACAGGCTCGCTATCATAAGTAGCCTTCCAAGCCCAAAAGCGTAAAAGTCGAATGTTTTTTTCATACATATAGTTTTTAGTTAATAATCAAACACAATTATTTTGCAAATATAGGAATATTATCAAAAAGACTGCTCCTGTTTCTGCAAAAATGTCTCCTGAATTTACAAAATGAAAATATTTCGGATTTTTTGTTTTGTTTTCAAAAATCTTTTGTATCTTTGCGTCGGAAGTTGAAATAATAAGTAACGGAATGACTATGAACAAGAGACTACTGACAATGACAATGTTGGCGATGGCCGTGCTGTCGGCCTACAGCGGTACGGAACAGGAAGCCGGGGGCGAGAAAGTGGACCCGGACGAGATGGTGGCTTACCTCTTCGCGTATTTCAACGGTAATGCGCCGGAGGACGAGCAGATTTGCTTTGCGCTGAGCGACGACGGCTATAACTATACGCCGCTGAACATGGGGGCGCCGGTCGTAGCGAGCGACACCATTGCGCTGACGCAGTGCGTGCGCGACCCGCACATACTGCGATGTGAGGACGGCAAGACGTTCTACATGGTGGCTACGGACATGCGATCGTCGTTGGGATGGTCGAGCAACCGCGGCCTGGTGATGATGAAGTCGACGGACCTGGTTCACTGGCAGCACACGGCCGTGAACTTCCCGACGCGCTATGCCAGGACGTGGAGGAACGTGGTTCGGGTGTGGGCTCCCGAGACCGTCTACGACCGCAAGGCGGGCAGGTATATGGTGTTCTATTCGCTGCGTACCGGCGACCGGGGGTCGTACGACAGGATTTACTACCAGTATGCCAATGCGGACTTCACCGACCTTGAGGGTGAGCCGCAGTGGCTGTTTGATGCGGGCAACGCCACCATCGACGGGGATATAGTCTACAACGACGGCGACGGGCTGTTCCACCTGTTCTACAAGCAGGAGTCGGGCCGGGGCATCTACCAGGCTGTGGCCAGGCAGCTGACGGACAGGTGGCAGATGGTGGGCGGTAACGTGGAGCAGACGAAGGAGAGCGTCGAGGGTGTCGGCGTCTGCAAGGCCATCGACGGGCGGTCGTGGATCGTCATGTACGACTGCTACGGCAACGGCCACTACCAGTTCTGCCGTTCGGCTGACCTGAAGACTTTCGAGTTTGTGCAGGACACTGAGACGAAGGGCAGGTTTACGCCCCGTCACGGCACGGTGATCCCCATTACCCGTGCCGAGAAGGAGCGGCTGCTGAAGGCTTTCCCGAACTACAGGCAACCTATACTGAGCGGTTTCCATGCCGACCCGGAGGTGCTGTACTCGAACAAGACGGGTAAGTACTATATCTACAGCACGACCGACGGTGTGCCGGGCTGGGGCGGTCACGACTTCAGCGTGTTCTCGTCGGCAAACCTCACGGACTGGACGGACGAGGGTAAGGTGCTGGACGTGAAGGGCGACCAGGTGAGGTGGGCCACGGGGAACGCGTGGGCACCGTGTATTATTGAGACTCCCCTGTTGAACTACTACCTCTACTTCTCGGCCCATAACCCTAAGACGAACCGGAAGGAGATCGGGGTGGCTGTGAGCGACAGTCCTACGGGTCCGTTCGTGGATTCGGGTGCTCCTGTCATTACGGATGCCGACAGGCCTCAGGAGGCTCATGGCGGTCAGGCCATCGACGTTGACGTGTTCCGCGACCCGAAGTCGGGGAAGTACTATCTCTACTGGGGTAACGGCTTCCTGGCGGGGGCTGAGCTGAACAGCGACATGAAGTCGGTGAAGAAGGAGACCGTCAGGCTGCTGACGCCTCAGGACGGCAACCTGCAGACGTGGGCCTACCGCGAGGGTGCGTACGTGTTCTACCGCAAGGGCGTGTACTATTTCCTGTGGTCAGTTGACGATACGGGGTCGCCCAACTACCATGTGTGCTACGGCACCAGCAAGTCGCCCCTCGGACCTGTCAGTATCGACGAGAACAGCTATTTAGTCATCAGGCAGAAACCTGAGGACGAGATTTACGGTACGGCGCATAACTCGGTACTCCAGATTCCGGGCAAGGACGAGTGGTACATTGTCTCTCACCGTATCAACAAGCATTTCGTGAACCGTGACCCTGGCATCCACCGCGAGGTGTGCATCGACCGTATGACGTTCGACAAGAAGGGGCGCATCGTGACTGTGGTGCCGACGCTGGATGGCCCCCCCTGTCGTCCCCCGAGGGGGACAAGTAAGGGGCAAGGATATTAACTTCGAGCGAAGCGATAACTTCAGAAACTTAAAGTATTAAGCATTAAAATATGAAATGTATCAGATTCCAAGTATTAGCAGTAGGCTGTTTGCTGTTGGTTGTTGACAGTTGGGTGACGGCGGCGACGGCACAGGTGCAAACTGCTGCCAACGTTCAACGTTCAACGTGTCTGGAGTTGGGCGACCGGCAGGCGGTGAAGGTGGTGTTTCAATATTCGGGTGCGGGTACACCGACGCCCATCAGCTGGGGTATGGACACGGCGTGGGACGATGAGGGGAACGTGCTGCGCGGTGTCAACTTCATCGGGACGGACAACCTGACATACGGGCGCATATCGTTTCAGGTGAAGGATGCCGTGGATGCGAACGGAAACCTGTCTGCAAGGCAGCAGAGCAGTCTCAGGTCGCGACTGCAGCACATTGCCAAGACGCACCCGGAGGGGGTGCTGCTGAACAGCGACCCGGAGGGTATCGACGTGAAGACGTTCACCCATCATCCTGAGGAATTCTACAAGGTCATCAAGGCCACGGTGAAGTATGCCCAGGACTATGGCATGAAGGTGGTGGCGATAGCGCCTTTCAATGAGCCGGACGTGACAAGTACCAACCAGGGGAGCATGGCCGACTTCAAGGCACTGGCGAAACTGATTCGCGAGGATCCGTTCTTCGACGGCATCCGCATCTGTGCCGGAAACACGTGCAACGACGACCGTGCGATGGAATGGTATGAATACATGAAACCGTATGTGGACGAGGGTAATACGCACCAGTTGGCAGGCACCTTCGACCACTATGCTGAGTTCTACACGAAGGTGAAGGCCGACGGGAAGGTGGCTACGAACGACGAGCTGCACAACGTGATGGAGGGCATTGTGGGCGCACAGTACGGCATGGAGAACGGTATCTGGTGGGGCCCCGTCGGTCCGTCGCGCGGCGACTTCTGCGTGGCTACCAGTCCGGGCGGTTCGCGATTAGGCTATGCCGAGAACCGTGCGGCATGGTCGGGGGCTGCCGTCTACCGGATGCCGGACGGACGGGTGAAGGCGTTTGCCGGAGTCAGCGAGCGGCAGGCCTTCCCCAGCAGTTACGAATACAGGAGTACAGACCGTCCGCTCTATTTCGACGGGCATGGTCCGTACTATTCCTATACGGTGACGCTGCCTGGCGGCTATCGCTATCAGGACGAATACCAGAAGAACGCTGAACGCAGCGTGCAGATCGTGCAAGGGGAGGACGTGCCCATCTGTCCGTTGGCCGACAACGGCAGTTATATCATCGTTAACAAGAAGAGTCAGATGGTGCTGACCATCCAAGGGGCTTCGACGGCCAACTCGGCACTTGTCGTCCAGAACGTCAACAGGAGCGGACAGTATCAGCAGTGGACATTGGAGGCACTGAAGGACAACAACGGCGACATGACGGGCTACTACGTGCATAGTGTCAGGAATGCCAACATGAACATGGAGACTGGCGGGTTCCAGGTGGAAGCGGGTGGAACGGTGAGCGTCTATCCCGTCACCAATGGTGAGAACCAGCGCTGGACGTTCGAGTATGCGGGCGACGGCTATTACAGGATTCGCAACTATCAGTCGGGACTGTATCTTGAGGTCCTGAACGGCAGTACGGCGAACGGCGCCGCTGTGCGACTGTGTGCCTCGGCCAACGAAGACCATCAGCTGTGGAGGCTGCTGCCAGTGGATGCTGCGTGCGAGACGGTGGCACCGACCGTTCCGACGGGTCTGACGGCTACGCCCCTGGCGAACGCCATCCTGCTGAACTGGGATGCGAACACACAGGACAAGGACTTCAACGGTTTCATGATACTGCGGAGGGAGGCGCCCCCCCTGTCGTCCCCCGAAGGGGACAAAAAAGGGGGCAATGAGTATGATGTCATTGCCCGGAACGTGATGACCAACAGCTTCCTCGACAACAGTTGTCGGGAGGGTGTCACCTACTGTTATGCCGTCGAGAGCACGGATTATTCGCAGAACCGCTCTGAAAAGTCGGAGGCCGTTTCAGTATGTGCCACGGGCGAGAGAGGTCTCGTGGCCCGCTATGAGTTCGAACAGTCGGCAGCCGACCAGTCGGGAAACCTGTTCGACGGGGTGTGTGCCGACACGAATGGCTTCACGACGGCTGACGGCAGCTACCGTTCGGGCCATGCGGCTTTGCTGTTGGACGGCATATCCAACTATATGAGAATCTCGGCTACAACGGTTGACCTGGCTGAGTGTACCATAGCAGCTTGGGTTCACTGTTCCGACACGATGGCAGACGGCAGCCGCCTCTTCGACTTCGGCAACGATGCCGGGCATGAGGCATGGTGTTCGTTGAACCAGGGAGGCGTTATCCGTCTCACCATGCAAAACGGTGGGCAGCAACAGACATTGGAGGCTCCCAAGATGACTGAGGGGTGGCACCATGTGGCCCTAACGATTGGAGCTGACAGGATAGCCATCTATGTCGACGGCGTAGAATCGGCAGCAACCGGGACGGTGACGGTACGGCTCTCCGACATACGTCCTATCTACAACTTCATCGGTAGCGGTCAGACGGCTGACGTCCCGCTGATGAACGGCAGCTTGGACGACCTGCGCATCTATAACTATGCCTTGACAGAAGACGAGATTGCGCAGGTGATGAGCGAGGCCGAGGCAGACGGCCCTGTTGGTGGCGACTGGCCCCGGCCGGTAGTTCCCGGCAAGGACATCAAGAGCATCAGCAGTTCGGACTTGGTATATCTCTATAATGTAGATGCCGATGCTTTCGTGACCTACGGCATGAACTGGAACACACAGAGTGTGGCCCAGCGTCTGACCAGAGGTGACAAGAGCACTGACAGCAGATTCAGGATGAGCGTGACTAAGATGGGCACCAACAAACTCTATCTTTCCATGCGCGACAAGTCTGGCGTGTATGTCGGCTGCATGGACGATGCGAACAATGTGTGGAGCGACCGTCCGAGGAGTGAGGCGTCATTCACATACCAAGGCATAACTTCATCATACGGCAAGCTCTATATGCTGAAGTCTGATGTCCAGAACGATTTCCTGGATGTGTCGTATGCCTACGGCGGTCCGCTCACGACGCGCAACGGTCGGGGTTACACGCGTTGGGCGTTTATTCCTGTCATCGACATCTCGAATGGCAACTATGCCAAGTACAAGGAGCGCAAGCGCCTGTTTGCCGTCTATCAGGCCATTGTCGCTGCGGGTAGGGAAGGCGACTTCGCTGCGGAACTGCAACAGGCCAGTCAGATATACACCAGTACCGATGCGACCATGAAGGAACTGCGTGCCGCGACGCGCCAGCTCATTGTGGCAACGGCAACAAGCATCGACTCGGAGATTGATGCCAGTGCACTGTTCACCAATGCCGACATGCTGGGCAACAACACCACCAAGGACTGGACAGAAACCGCCACCACCATTAAGGACGGTGACATCGAGGTGAAGAACAAGCCCGTCACACTGCAACAGACACAGTCAGACCTGCCCAACGGCATCTATGAAGTACGCTTCCACGGGTTCTACCGCAATGACGAGACAGACCATCTTCCTGTCGTATCAGCCACAGCACAGAACGTCATCAAAGAGAATCTGACAACGATGGATGCCGTACTGAAGCAAGAGGTGATGCTGACGGTCGACCAGACTACTGCCGGTGCGGCACAAATGCAGACCAGTGACGTTGCACAGAACACGCTGACGGGCATCGTAGTCGATAACAACCAGATGACGCTGTCGGCAACGGTGACCAGTAGCGCCCAGTGGTTGAACTTCCAAGGTTTCGCCATCATCTACAAGCGTCCGTTTGTCAGTGTGAAGGTTCCTGAGTCAGGCGTGACGACATTCTACTATAGCAACCAGAGCTTCCTCCTTCCCGAAGGAATGGAAGCCTATACGCTTACGGAGAAGGCGGGCGAGATAGTGGTCTGCACTCATACCAGTACTGCCGGAAGTGTACTCCCTGCCGGACAGGCCGTCGTCCTGACAGCAGCACCAGGCACCTACTGCATGATTCCTACAACGAAGACCAAGGCGATAGATGCACGCAACCAGTTGCGAGGATCCGATACGGACCAGCTGACCTGCGGTGGTAACTATTACTACGCATTATCGGAACGTGAGGACGGACAGCCCGGTTGGAATTGGTCTGCCACCAATGGTGCCGTATTCGTCAATCCTGCACATAAGGCCTACTTCGTCTTCAAGGACGCTGTCACGCCACCAGAGTCCTTACCTCTCGGCATAACAACGTCCATCAGTGAGATTAGAACCGGCTCAGGCAACCGCTCGGAAGCCGTCTATAACCTTGCCGGTCAGCGGGTTAATGCCTCCTATCGTTCTATTGTCATTAAGAATGGAAAGAAGGTGTTGCATTAGAACTTGAAGTCGACGCCGAGACCGATGACGTGGTTGGTACGTGAATAGGTCTCTGTGCCAGAATAGCCTTCGCGTGTGGGCAGGCACGTCTTGTTGTAGTCATCGTAGATGCTGCAGAAATAGCCTGCATTCAGGCGAACTTTGTCGGAGAGCTTGACGGCAGCACCCAGTCCGATGCTATAGCTGTCGCAGGCAAACGACGTGTTCTGCTGATACTCGTCAGACAGTCCGTAGTCAGTACGCTGCACACCGCAAGAAAGTGTCAGACAGTCGTTGACGTCGCCCTCGATGCCTGCCAGGAACTCGTGGGTACCATGAGTGAGGTACTCCTGACGGTTGTTGGCCATCTTGGCGTGCTTGTCGTCAAAGAAGTGGTACTCTATGGTGGCACGGACATTTTTCTCGATAGCATAGCCTACGGCTACGGAGAGCAGTGCGGGCATATCGTAGCGGGTTTCTGCACCGTCTTGATAAGCAGCGGTCTTGGCAGTCAGCGATGTGGCAATAGTTGATAGTGCTGCAGGATTGCTGGCAGCAAGCATGGCCGACAGTTGTGGACCTAACTCGGCTTTCAGCTCATTGGTCTTGTTGGGCACGTTGATTTTGGTGCGGAACTCATAGCGGGCTGCTAATGTGAGCGGTCCTTTGTGAAAGTTGACGCCTACAATGGGGGTATAGCCCCAACCGCGCTGGTCGACATCAAGTTGCAGATTGGCCAGTGTGCCCAACATGGGATGCTGTTCGGCTGTGACGTGTCCACGATAGTAGCCATCGTAGTAGTTGGCACGGGCACCGGCGGCAACCGACAGGAAATCAGCGACTTTGTAGGTCAGGTTGAGTTGACCGCCATAGATATACTGCTTGCCTTTCATCTCAGAGTTGAGCTGGTAAGTGTCAGGAGTAATACCCATCTGGCCAAACATACCAGCCAGCACCACGTTGAACATGGGGACACCATCGTCGTAGCGTACGAAACCGCCGCTGCCCACAATGCCTATCATCGCTGACACGGCAAAGCGGCTCTTGTGGTAGCTGGCGAAAAGAGCAGGCACGATAGGTGCCGAAGCAACACCCTCATAGAGGCGGTAGTTACCGTTGTTGTTGTAACCAATGTTGCGCAGTTGCCAGGGCTTCTGAAAATTGACGGACAACTGGAAACCCTCGTGACCCCAAGCCAGTCCGGCAGGGTTGGAATAGGCTGCATCAATGTCGAACGAAGCACCGCGGGCCATCATACGGTCGAAAGCGATGTGGTAGTTGGTGTTTGTCATCAGTCCACCGGCCTGTGAGGCGGTAAACGGAGAGGCAATAAATGCCATTAAAATAATAGTTTTTCTCATCAAGAACTAAATTGGTTGAAATTTCGGGTGCAAAGGTACGAATAAGTGAGGAAAATACAAAATAAATTCCGATTTATTTTTATTTTCGAACGAAAGTACCTTCTCCATGGGAGAAAGGTACGAATAAGTGTACATATTACCAAATTTTCAGTCCTTTTTTTACCGATGAATAATTGATATACATTATTTATTATTAAAAAAGCGTTTTTTTCTTGGAAATCATGTGGTGATATGGCTATTTTTTTGTAATTTTGCAGGCTCTAAGCGAATATATTCATATAACGTTATATACAAGAATCATTATTTATGGCAGACAACAAGAAGATTAAGACAGCGCTGATTTCTGTGTTCCACAAGGACGGCCTTGAGGAGTTGCTGAAGAAACTGAATGACGAGGGCGTGAAGTTCTTGTCGACTGGTGGTACGCAGTCGTTTATTGAGTCATTGGGTTATGAGTGCGAGAAGGTGGAGAATGTGACTACGTACCCTTCCATTCTCGGAGGTCGTGTGAAGACCCTGCATCCGAAAGTGTTCGGAGGTATCTTGGGACGTCGTGAGTTGGAAGGCGACCGTCAGCAGATGGCTCAGTATGAGATTCCTGAGATTGACCTGGTGGTGGTAGACCTTTATCCTTTCGAGCAGACCGTAGCCAGCGGTGCTTCGGAAGAGGACATTATCGAGAAGATTGACATCGGTGGCATTTCGCTGATTCGTGCAGCCGCCAAGAACTTTAACGATGTGGTTATCGTACCCTCAAAGGCTGAATACTCAGTATTGCTGGACATCCTGAACAAGCAGGGTGCTGAGACTACCACGGCTCAGCGTCGTATGTTTGCGACCCGTGCTTTTGGTGTCAGCTCGCACTATGATACTGCCATCCACGCATGGTTCGAGAAATAAATTGTAAATAGTAAAATGTCAAATTGTAAATTAGAATGGGATTTTTTAGTTTTGTCCAGGAGATAGCTATGGACCTTGGTACGGCCAATACCATCATTATCAGTGATGATAAGATTGTAGTG